>Ga0116142_10000012_pt1 | contig 249897 bp, 234 predicted proteins | sample AD_UKC033_MetaG_FD_89785 | JGI IMG/M metagenome (GOLD analysis project Ga0116142, IMG submission 89785) | Active sludge microbial communities of municipal wastewater-treating anaerobic digesters from USA - AD_UKC033_MetaG | ecosystem: Engineered > Bioreactor > Anaerobic > Digestate | place... | reverse complement strand
GTCATGACGCCGTTGATCGCACCACCCCAGCTTGGGGCCAGAAGGATCAGCGAGAACACCATGCCCAGGCTCTGCGCCCAGTCCGGCAGCGCGGTGTAGTGCAGATGGTGCGGACCGGCCCACATGTAGGTGAAGATCAGCGCCCAGAAGTGCACCACCGAGAGGCGGTAGGAATACACCGGGCGGCCGGCCTGCTTGGGCACGAAGTAGTACATCATGCCGAGGAAGCCCGCCGTCAGGAAAAAGCCGACGGCGTTGTGGCCGTACCACCACTGCACCATGGCATCCTGCACGCCGGCATAGCAGGAGTAGCTCTTCGTCAGCGTGACCGGGATCTCGCAGCTGTTGACGAGGTGCAGCAGCGCCACCGTCAGGATGAAGCCGCCGTAGAACCAGTTGGCGACGTAGATGTGCGGCACCTTGCGCTTGACGATGGTGCCGAAGAACACCACCGCGTAGGCCACCCACACGAAGGTGATGAGGATGTCGATCGGCCACTCGAGCTCGGCGTATTCCTTGCTGGTCGTCATGCCCAGCGGCAGGGTCACCGCCGCCAGCACGATCACCAGTTGCCAGCCCCAGAAGGTGAAGGCGGCCAGCCCGGGCGCGAACAGCGGCGTGTGGCAGGTGCGCTGCACCACGTAATAGCTGGTGGCGAACAGCGCGCAGCCGCCGAAGGCGAAGATCACGGCATTGGTATGCAGCGGCCGCAAGCGCCCATAGCCGAGGAACTCGTGCAGGTTGAGTTCCGGCCACACCAGCTGGGCGGCGATGATCACGCCGACCAGCATGCCGACGATGCCCCAGACCACCGTCATCACGGCGAACTGGCGCACCACCCTGTAGTTGTACGTCGCTTGGTTGTCCATGGCGGAGGGCCTCACTTGGGAATGCGGATTTTTTTCTAATGGAAGGTTTCAGGATACCCCTATCGGACGAAAGGATACCTGTGAATAATCGTTTCCTGATTGATTCAGGTCAAAAATAACAGCTGCCAATGATTGATAATTATCAAAATATTGATAGGGGCATAAAAAAAGGGTGCGCAATGCGCACCCCAACCCCAACAGAGAGACAAGACTCCGGGCCCTGGTCGGGCCCAAAACCTTGGACGAAGTATGGATAAAGGAGGCGCAAAAATAATTGACATGGGTCAAATCGGGATCACTTCAGGGCGGAATCCCGTCCGCCGGATTCTTTCGCGCCCGCCTCCGACGCGCTTGCCGCGGCATCCCCGCGCGGCAGCGGACGGTCGTCGTCCATGAGCACCCGATAGCCCGGCCCTTCGAGGTCATCGAACTGGCCGCTTCTGACAGACCACCAGAACACCGCGCCGATCAAAAACACCAGCACGACCGACAGCGGGATCAGCAAATAGAGGATTTCCATCAGTCTTTTGCGCCCCCCTGCAAGCGCAGCGCATTCGCCACCACCAGCAGCGAACTGGCCGACATGCCGATGCCGGCCATCCAGGGGGTCACCCAGCCGGCCATCGCCAGCGGGATGGCGGAGAGATTGTAGGCGAAGGCCCAGCCGAGATTCTGCCGGACGATGCGCTGGGTGCGCCGCGCCAGGGCCATGCCATCGGCAATCGCGGCGGGGTTTTCGCCGAGCAGCACGATGTCGGCCTGCTGGCGCGCCAGCTCCGTGCCGCCGCCCATGGCGATGGACACCTGGGCCTGCGCCAGCACGGGCGCGTCGTTCACCCCGTCGCCCACCATCGCCACCACCGTCCCCTCGGCCTGCAGGCGGGCGATGAAGTCGTGCTTGTCCTGCGGCGTCATGCCGCCGTGCGCATCCTCGATCGCCAGCGCGTCGGCCGCCTGGCGCACCGCCTCGGCAGAATCGCCCGAGAGCAGCGTCACGCGGCAGCCCTGCTCGCCCAATCGGCGCACCAGCTCGCCAGCCCCGTCGCGCAATTCGTCGGCAAGGCGGAACACGGCAAGCCAGGCCGCCTCGTCGGCCAGCGCGACACAGGTGTCGCCGGAGGCAAATACCTGACCGGCTGCGGGCGGCAAGGGCCGTCCGTGCAGCGCGCCGGCGAATCCGGGCCGGCCCAGGCGCAGCCGGCGGCCGCCGAGCGCGCCCTCCACACCCTGTCCAGTCGTCGCCTGGACCGCCTGCACCGGCGGTAGCGGCGCCGCGGCGGGACACGCTTCGCGCAAGGCGGCGCCGATGGCATGTTCCGAGCCCTGCTCGAGCGCGGCCGCCAGCCGCAACGCTTCTTCCGGCGGCATGGCGGAGAGGGGCAGCGTCTCATGCAAACGCAACTTGCCCCAGGTCAGCGTGCCGGTCTTGTCGAAGACGAAGTGCTCGGCGCGCGCCAGCGTCTCGATGGCGTGGCCGCGCGAGACGAGCAGCCCCAGCCGCGAGAAGGCGCCGGCGGCCACCGCCAGCGCCGCCGGCGTGGCGAGCGACAGCGCGCAGGGGCAGCTCACCACCAGCACCGAAACAAACACCCACAAGGCGCGCGCCGGATCGAGCTGGCTCCAGACAAGGCCGGTCGCCGCAGCCAGCAGCAGCAGCGCGGCGACGAACCAGGCCGCGACGCGGTCGGCCTGTTGCACCAGCCGCGGTTTTTCGGTGATGGCGCGCTCCATCAGGCGCACGATGGAAGCGAGCCGCGTCGCCTCGCCGACCTTCTCCACCCGCTGCACCAGCGGGCTGCGGATATTCACGGTGCCGCCGGTCAGTTCGCTGCCGGCACGCTTGGCGATGGGACGGCTCTCGCCGGTGAGGAGAGACTCGTCCACCTCGCTCTCGCCCTGCAGCACCCGGCCATCGGCGGGCACGGTCTGCCCGGGCGCCACTCGCACGCGGTCGCCCGGCCGCAGGTCCGCCGCCACCACCCGCTCGGTCTCGCTGCCGGGCCAGGCCGTCAAGCGTTCGGCGAACGCCGGCAGGGCGCGGCCGACGCGCTCGATCGCGCGCACGGAACGGTGGCGCGCCAGCATTTCCAGATAGCGTCCGCCCAGCAGCAGGAAGACGAACATCGTGACGGAATCGAAATACACCTCGCCTGCACCGGCCAGCGTCGCCCACAGGCTGGCGGCGAAGGCGGCGCCGATGCCCAGCGCCACCGGCACGTCCATGCCGACCCGCGCCAGGCGCAGGTCGCGCCAGGCATTGCGGAAGAAGGGGGCGGCGGAATACAGCACGACAGGCAGCGTCAGCGCCAGGCTGGCCCAGCGCAGCAGGCGCGCGATGCCGGCGCTCATCTCCCCCTCGCCGGCGACGTAGGCCGGCACGGCGTACATCATCACCTGCATCATGCCGAAGCCGGCGACGAACAGGCGCCACAGCGCGGCGCGGCGCTCGCGCTCGGCGATCTCCTCGGAGCGCGCCGCGTCGTAGGGATAGGCGCGATAGCCGATGGCGGCGACCGCGGCGAGGATGCCGGAGAGCCGGATGCGCCGCTCGTCCCAGCGCACGCGGGCGCGCCGCGTGGCGTAGTTGATGTCCACCGCGACGACGCCGGCCTGGCGCGTCAGGTGCCGTTCGTTGAGCCAGACGCAGGCGGCGCAGGTGATGCCCTCGAGGATCAGCGAGGCTTCGCGCTCATCCCCGGAGAGCGGGCGCACGAAGCTTTTCTGCACCTCCGGGTGGTCGAATAAAGTCAGTTCCCCCAGGACGGCGGGCAAGGCTTCGCGCGGACTCTCCGGCAGCGCATCGCGGTGGCGGTAGTAGTCGTCGAGGCCGTGGTCGACGATCGCCTGCGCCACCGCCTGGCAGCCGGCGCAGCACATCGCGCGCGGCGCGCCGCCGATGGTGACGGAAAAGTGCGTTCCCCCGGGAACCGGCAGGCCGCAGTGGTAGCAGGCCTCTTCCGGTTTCGAGTTTCGAGTTTCGAGTTTCGAGTCGCTCACCGTCGGCCATCGCCCAACCCGAAACCCGAAACCCGCAACCCGAAACCGTTACTTGGGCTGCATGCGTATGGCGCCGTCAAGGCGGATCACCTCGCCGTTGAGCATCTCGTTCTGGATGATGTGCAGGGCCAGCGCGGCATACTCGGCCGGCTTGCCCAGGCGCGGCGGGAAAGGCACCATCTTGCCCAGCGCCTCCTGCACCTCCTGCGGCATGCCGAGCAGCATCGGCGTCTCGAAGATGCCGGGCGCGATGGTCATGACGCGGATGCCGGAACGCGACAGGTCGCGCGCGATGGGCAGCGTCATGCCGACCACGCCGCCTTTAGATGCCGAATAGGCGGCCTGGCCAATCTGCCCGTCGAAGGCCGCCACCGAGGCGGTATTGACGATGACGCCGCGCTCGCCGGCGGCGTTCGCCTGGCCGCGGCTCATCGCCTCCGCCGCCAGGCGGATCATGTTGAAGGTGCCGATCAGGTTGATGTTGATGACGCGGGCGAAGCTGGCCAACTGGTGCGGCCCCTCCTTGCCGAGGGTCTTTTCGCCGATGGCGATGCCGGCGCAATTCACCAGCCCGTTGAGTCCGCCGAAGCTGCTCACGGCGAGATCCACCGCCGCCCTGGCGCTGGCCTCCGACGAGACGTCGCACTCGGCAAAGCGCGCATTGGCGCCCAGCTCCTTCGCCAGCGCCTCGCCCGCCGCCTTGTTGAGGTCGGCGATCACCACCCTGCCGCCCTGCGCCGCCAGGGCCCGCGCCGTGCCGGCGCCCAGGCCGGATGCGCCGCCGGTGACGATGAATACGCTGTCCTTGATCTGCATGCGGATCTCCCGGTCAAAAGGAAATGGCTTGCCTCATCGCGCAAATTCGGCAAGCCATTGAATTTGTGGTGCTGCCGGCCGGAATCGAACTGGCGACCTACTGATTACGAATCAGTTGCTCTACCGACTGAGCTACGGCAGCTTTTAATTTTTCATTATAAACGAGGGTCTGGACACGGGCAATCTCAACGGCATGAACAACGTCTTGAACGTGGCCGGCTTCAGCAGGCCCGCGCCTCCCGTTATCATCGGGTTCAGGGCCGGGAGCGACCACCGGCACCGCGAATCGTGCCGCTTATCGGGACAGGCTGGCCATTGCAACCCGTCGTGACTAGGATGCATCAAGCGGAGGAGGATGGTATGAGGAACTGGCGTGCAACAGGATTTACACTGATCGAGCTGATGATCGTTGTCGCCGTCGTCGGCCTGCTTGCGATAATTGCCTATCCGTCTTATGAGCGCTACCTGCTTCGCGGACATCGCAGCAGCGCGCAAGCATTCCTGCTCGATCTGGCGCAGAGGCAAGAACAATTTCTGCTCGACCGCAGACAATACGCCAGCGCAATGACCGGGCTCAACAGCCTCAATCTGCCCCTCCCCCCGGAAGTGGCGCTGTACTACACCGTCACGCTGTGCGAAAGCAACACTTGTCCCTTGGCATGGGCTGGCGGCCGACCGGCGTTTCAGGCCATGCTCGCCCCGATACCCGGCGGCAGGCAGGCAAACGACACGATCAACAACGTCCCGGGCAGCGGCCGCCTGCTCATCAACAGCCGCGGCGAGCGCTGGCGCGAAGCCGACCCGGGCTGTGCCGTCGAATCCTGCACCTTCCAGGCCGGGACCGATCTTCGCTTTGACGAGAAGTAAGCCGGACGGCCCATGATCGGCAACCCGCATCCCCGACGCTCCATGCCGTCCTTTGTTTACGGCTTCACGCTCGTCGAACTGCTGATCACCATCGCCATCGTGGCGATCCTGCTCGGCTACGGCGTTCCGTCGCTCAGCGGCTTCATCGCCGACCAGCGCGTGCGCACGGCGGTCGCCGACATCTACCACGACCTCATTTTTGCGCGCGCCGACGCCCTAGGCAACACGCGACAGGTCATTATCGAGCAAAGGATCGCCAACGACTGGAAGGAGGGCTGGACCATCTGCGTCGACAACACCCCGAGGAATGGCCAATGCGATTTGCCCGCCGAGGAAATCCTGAAGATCACCCAGCCGCTTCCCGGAGAAAGGCTGCGTGTCTGCACGAATGTCGCGGATTTCGCCCAGCGCATCGTGTTTCGCCCCGACGGCAGGATTGTGCGCAACACGCCGGTAACCGACCTCGACCAGATCACCGTGAGCGACGACTTGGGCGACGGCGACACCAGCAACGACAAGATCCGCAGCATTTTCTTCGGCGCCTCCGGCCGCATGACCACGATGGATCAGAACGGCGGCGCAAACGGGGGAGCGGCCTGTCCATGACACACAAATCCCGGGTGCAGCGCGGCGTCAGCCTGGTCGAGGTGCTCGTCACCTTGGTCATCCTAGCCTTCGGCATGCTCGGCCTCGCCGGCATCATCATCAATGGCAATCGCGCCGCCTACGAGGCCTATCAGCGGCAACAGGCCCTGGCCATCGCCAACGACATGGCCGAACGCCTGAAAGCCAACCAGGCGATGCTGCTCACCGGCGGCAGCAATGTGACCATGTCCGACACCTACGTGGGTCTAGCCCCGATCGCCACCCCTGTCGGCGATCCGACCAATCCGTTGCACTGGAACGCCCTGCAGTCGGCGTCCATCGTGGACTGCAATGCGGCTACCTGCGACCGCACGCAGCTTGCCAGCTTCGATGTCGCCCTGTGGGAGGGCGAACTGATCGGTGTCGGCGAAACCGCTACGGCCGGCGGACAGCGGCTGGGCGGCCTCATCAATCCACGCGGCTGCATCGAGGGGCCGCTGGCTGCACCCAGCCCGCCCAATACCTACCGCGTCAGCGTCGCCTGGCAGGGAGACGTGCCGACCGTCGCGCCGGGCGCCTCCGCCTGCGCACGCGATCTCAACATATATGTCGATGCGGCGGGCAACCTTAACGACGCCACCCGCAGGCTGGTCTCCCTCGACGTCACCGTTTTCGAGCCGATATGATGCCGCGACCGTTTAACCGCTCCGCCCCGGCACGCCTTCGCCGCAACGCCATCGGCCTGTCCCTGGTCGAACTGATGGTCAGCCTGGCGATCGGGCTGGTCATCAGCCTCGGCCTGGTCGTCATGCTCTCTGGGACGTCGCGCAACTTCAAGGTGCAGGACGATTTCGCCCGGCTGCAGGAAAACGGGGCGCTGGCTATGCGCTACCTGCTCGACGACGTGCGCGTTGCCGGCTTCTACGGCTGGGCCTCCAGCGTCGGCTCGATCGACACCGCCTTGCGCAGCACGATCGCCATCAGCAACGATTGCGGCGCCGCCGTCACCGCACCCGGCGCGGCGCTCAACATGGAACTGCCCATTTCGGTCGACAACACGCGCACGCCGGCCAATGTCGCCGCGGCCTACCCATGCATCACCGGAAACAACTTCATGAACGGCAGTCCAGTGATTGCCCTGCGGGGCGCGCCGGGGTATCGCGTCTGGGACCGAAACGGCAACGACAACCTGCTCGACGATCTCACCGCCGAGCCGAATTATGCCAGCACGATCTACGTGCAGTCCTCCCCGGCGCAGGAACCGAACACCATCATTTTCCGCGGCAGCAACTATGCCGCCCTGCGCGCCGCCGGACAGCACCGCGCCTACACACCCGGCAGTGGCGTCGTCTGCGCCCTCTGCGAAGGGCCAATGTTCGAATATCAGGCCCATGTTTATTACCTCCGCCCCTGCAGCCGGCCGACGCCTCCGGCCACCGACTGCTCCCCCGCCGGCACGGACGACGGCGGACGCTCCATCCCCACGCTGGTGCGGCACGAGCTGGCCGGCACTTCCATGCAGCTGACGCCGCTGGTGGAGGGAATCGAGCGCCTGACCCTGCTGTACGGCGTCGACGACAACCAGGACGGCATCCCGGACCGCTACACCGACAACCCGGCCGGCCTGGGCGAATCCATCACCGCTGTACGCATCGACGTCCTCGTGCGCACGACGACGAGAACAGCCGGATACGACGACTCCGGCAAGACCTACAACCTGGGCGGCGGCGCCACCTTCAACTGCACGCCGGGCGTCGACTGCGATTTCAAGCGGCACGTCTTCTCGCAGACCGTCCAGGTGCGCAACTGCGCCCAGCGGCGCGGACTGGTGGGAACATGCTGAACCCCGGCTTCCTCGTGCCTCGCGCCCAGCGCGGCGTCGTCCTCATCGTCTCCCTGGTGGTCCTCGCCGTCATGACCCTGCTCGTCATCGGCATGTTGCGCACGTCCGTAATCGAGCTGAAACTCGGCGGCGTTACCCACCAGGCGGAACTGAACTTCTCCAACGCCGAGGCCATGATCTCCACCTACATCAACGAGAACAACGGCCGTTTCTCGAGGGACTGCCTGATGACGGCGGATGCGGCCCTCTCCTGCTTCACCACCGCGGACGGCACGACCACCGTTGCCGGCACGGCACCCAACCGCACCATGACCAAGAGCCTCGAGGGCAGCACCGTCACCCTCTCCGTACAGCAGATCGCCTGCGCCGACGACTCGGGCGTCGGCAGCGGGAACCAGCTCGGCGGGGGCCTGCAGGCACTGTTTCTGGACGTCCAGGCGGTGTCGACCGGCGCGTTTTCCGGACGCAGCACGGTGCACCAGGGCATCAAGACTCCGTTGCCGCCCGGCAGCTGCCAATGATCTTCCCGATAGCCGAATCGACGTAGAGGTGCAACCATGAAACCGAAATCATCGCTCAAGCGCGGCCTGGCCTGGACTCTGATCGCCGCCCTCGCCAACCCGGCGGCCTCGCTGCCCGTGTGGGCGCAGGTGCCGCCCAACAGCAGCACGGGCGATTTCGTCATCTACACTTCCACCGCTTCCGGCGGCGCCTCGGAGCCGAACATCCTGATGATCATCGACACCTCCGACTCGATGAACATCGCGGAACCCTGGCGCGAATATCCCGGCGCCTATGACTCCCATGTCGAGTATCTCTGGAACGACATCAGCGTCATTTCGAATTCGGAGCAAACGATCGAACACGCGAGCAAGATTTCCACCGCCGCCCAGTCCGTCACGCCCTTCAGCAAATACGGCTTCTGGGCCGGCGCCACCCTGGCCGACCGGCAGGCGCTGTGGACCGCCGCCAGGAATTATGCCAACGCAACCGAACCCGGCGACCCCGGCGCACGCAACGCCTACCGCAACTACAACAATGCCAACTGGATCTACTGGCTGCCGGCCGGCACGGCCGAGAACGACGCGCGCCTGCGCTCGCCCTCCTTCAACCGCTGGGCGGGCGGGGTGGCGGAAATCGGCGGCCTGCGCGGCGGCATCAGTTTTTCCGGCAATGACTATCGGAGCTACAACAAATGCATTGCTTCGGCGCCCGAGTTGTACCCTTCCACGGTCTTCGCACCCACTGACTACGCCAAGAACACGGGCAAATACCTGAACCAGGAATGGCAGCGCTGGGAGCGCTTCCTCGGTCTGCGCAACGGGCGAGCCGCGGATGGCGACACCAGTTATCCAACGACGGTCGGCGCTGGCGAGACTCCCACCAGCGGAACAAACACCATTGCGGCCGGTTCCGCCGTAGGCACCATCGGCAACCGCATTCGCGCCCGCAACGAATTCCTCGGCCCCCCGGCGACCGGCGTCAACCCGGTGCGCGATTCCTGGCCGCGACAGGCGCCTTTTGGCGATAACTGGACCAATATCGGCTCGATCGGGCAACCGATTCGCACCCGCCAGGCGGGCGACCGCTCTGGCTGGGTCGATCTCAAGGCCGACCTAGGCGGCTTCAATTTCGCGAACAGCGTCGGCAGCTATAACGCCACGGTTCTCATGAACACGTTGACGTCATACCAAGCTACTTTTTATGGCTCCGCCCCGAGCGCCGTCAATGCCTTCAGCCTCGCCTGGAAGGGCAACCGCGACCAGACCGGACCGGCTCCGGCTTTCGGCAGCATGCTCGGCACGCCGGCCTACTACGACAACGATGCGCAACTGCTCAGGCTGAACACCGGCGGCGGTGCGACTCTGTGCACGCGCACCTGCGCCATCGATGCCGATCCGGGGACGGGCGGCAACCAGGCGGCCTATCCGGCCACCGGCAACAACGACGGCAACAATACGGCACGCTACTGGGTGCGGCCCGGCGCCACCTGCCAGTCCACCGGCACGTCAGGCAGCGACTGCTCTACCCTTCCCGCCGCTTGCGGCACCCCCAATACGGGAAGCAATTTCGTCAATGCCAATTACACAGGATGCGCCTGGTCAGGTCGCCAGTCCAACTATGTCGAGGGCGAGGGCACCTGGTATTACGGCGGCACCTGCTCAGGCTCGTGCCGCGGCCAGGGCTACGGCCTCGGAACGGCCGACTGCAGCTCCGGCGCGACCAGCACCGATTACTGCATTGCCGGCGGCTCGACCGTGACGCGCAACGGCGTCACCATGAACAACGCCGTCCTCAACAACTCCACCAGCAACTGCAGCAACAAGGCCGACCTGTCGCAGACCTGTCCCACCCGCGAGGGCGTCGCCGGCTGCTACTGGGTCAGCGGCACCGACCCCTGCGCGGATCGCACCGTCACCAGCGGCACCTCCACGACGGATTACTCTGTGCATACCCTCAACAGCTATGACAATTATCTTTACCACGACTGCAAGGCGGACAATGGCACTTCGGGCAACCCCGGCGGCAGCTATCTCAGCAACCACGCCGGCATCCCCTTCAACACTGCCTGGGCGCCGAGCGTCCACCCCACCAACCAGCCGTATGTCGCCGCCAATCCTGGCGCCAGCTACCCGGCTGTTGACATGTATTCGGTCAACTACCTGAACTGGAAGTTCGGCCCGAAGGGGCCGAACGGCCACCCCATCGGCCGCAAGACCCGCCTGCAGATCGCCAAGGATGCCCTCTCCGACCTGGTAGCGACCACCAATGGCGTGCGCTTCGGCCTGGAGGTCTTCAACAAGCGCGACACGAGTTCCTTCGCCGAGGGCGGCAATATCGCCTACAAGATCACCACCATGGGTCCGAAGAACTGCTCGCTGGCCAGCCCGACGACCACCGCCAGCATGACGGCCGGCAGCAGCGTGCTGACCCTGGCCTCCAACCCCGGCTTCGGCGTCGGCAATGCGATCACCGTTCCCGGCGCCGGCGCGGCAGGGAGCAACCTCAGCGCCACCGTGATGAGCGTGATGGGCACGGTCCTGGTGCTCAGCACAGCCGCCGTCACCACCGTGAGCGGGGTCACCGTCGCCGTGCCGCCCTGCTCGGCAGGAGAGCTGACCGCCTACGCCAACCGGGCTGTCCTGATCGCCAAGATCAATTCCCTGGTAGCCGCATCGCGCACGCCGCTTGCCGAGTCACTCTACGAAGCCTACCGCTATTTCCGCGGCGAGGCCCCGGTGTTCGGCCGCTTGGCCACCGCCGCGGCGGCCGGCGGTACGGTAGCCGCCGGCTGCGACAAGACCGCCTTCGCCACGCCCGGCGGCGGGGCGGACTGCACCGGATCGAGCGGCAACTACGTCTCGTCCATGGCCAGCAGCCTGGATCCGACTACCGGGCTGCCGGCGGCTTGCCAGAAGAACTTCGTCGTGCTGATGACCGACGGCGGCCCCGAGGACGATTTCTCCGCCAACCCGGCCATCAAGGCTCTCAGCGATTCCGTGGTCGCGGGCACGGTCTCGCCGGACACGCGGGTCGACGTCAATCAGGCCGACACGACGACAGGCCAGTTCGAGGACGCCGGCCTGCCCTACGGCCCGACTGATCTGGCCGGCACCGCCAACGACGGCGGCTACATCTGGCTCGACGAGCTGGCCTACTACATGTCCGTCTCGGACATGAACACCGCCATCACCGGCCGCCAGCCCGTGGTCACCTACACCATCGGCTTCGCCGGCGCCAACACACCGGTGCTGCAGCAGGCGGCGACCCGCTCCGGCGGCAATAACTATGTCGCCAACGACAGCGACGAGCTGGCGGCGGCGCTCACAGCGGCGGTCGCGGCCATCCGCGAGTGGAATCCGACCGTCTCGGCGCCGACCGTGCCGCTCTCGGCCCTGAACCGCAGCGAGAGCGGCGAGCAGGTCTACCTCGCCTTCTTCGGCCCCTCCAACAGCCAGGCCTGGGCCGGAACGGTCAAGCAGTTCCGCTTCGGCGAAGGCGAGACGGTGTGCGGGCGCACCGCCGTGCCGGATGCGCCGATCGAGCTTTGCCTGGTCGGCAAGACGGTGCTGTCGGGTGGCAGCGTCAAGAACATCGAGAAGGTAGAGATCGACCCCATCACGAGCGAGCAGACGGTGGTCGTCAACCCTGCTGCGGTGAGCTTTTGGAATCCGTCCAACACCCAGGACGGCTCGAAGCCCAATCTCGGCGGCTCGGGTCAACGCCTCAAGGACGACGGCACCTGGAACCCCTCCACGCGCAGGGTGTTCACCATCATCACCGATCCCGGCGCGCTGTCCGAAGGGGTATCGGTAAGCGCCAACCTCCTCGACGGCGGCAACGCCGTGACGGAGTCCAACACCACCCTGCTGACCAAGGCTCGCCTCGGCAACGCCGGAATGAGCGATGCAACCCGCGCCATGCTGATCAACTTCGTCCGCGGTGGCAACCCGGCGGATGCGAACTGCGCCGATGCCAGCGCCGGCACGGCCTGCACGGCCTGGCAGGGCTGGCCGCACTACGACGTCCTGCACTCGCGCCCGGCGCTGATCACCTACAACCCCACCCCGGTGGCAGATCCGGAGGTCGGCGGAGGCCAGCTCGCCACCGCGCAGTACCTGTTCTTCCTCACCAACGAGGGCCTGCTGCGCGCCGTCGATGCCAAGACCGGAGCGGAAAAATGGAGCTTCCTGATCGAGGAGGCGATTTCGCGCCTCATCGACGTCAGGAACAACCTGGCGGGCCAGCATCTGACCCTGGCGGACGGCGCGCCGGCGGTATGGACCCACGATGTCAATGGCGACGGCATCATCGGCAACGCCGCCGGCGAAAAGGCCTATCTCTTCTTCGGCCTGCGCCGCGGCGGCCGTGCCTATTACGGCCTCGATGTCACGGACATCGAAAACCCCCGGCTGATGTGGAAGATCTCCAACACCACACGCTGCACGGGAGTAAGCTGCTCCGCGAGCGCCGACTTCGCCGAAATGGGCTATGCGTGGTCCTCGCCGGCCGTCGGCCGCCTGCGCGCCATCGGCGACCCCTCCGTGCCGGCCCTCATTTTCGGCGGCGGCTACGATCCCAATGAAGACAATGCCTCGATCGCGGCGGCGGACAGCATGGGACGCGCGGTATATTTCATCCGCGGCGACGATTCGGCGCTGCTGAAAGCCTTCAAGCACGACAACACCGGCAACATGGATTTCAGCATCCCTTCGGACGTGGCGGCGCTCAATACCGACTTGGACAGCCAGAATTACCTCGACCGCGCCTATGTCGGCGACATGGCGGCGAACGTCTGGCGCTTCGATTTCAACTACGCCGACCCGGCGGCCTGGACGGCAAAGCATTTCGCGGCGCTGTCGGATCCCTTCGCCCTGCCCGGCACGGCGCCGAACCGCAAGATCCTCTTTCCGCCGGCGGTGGTAAAGCAGAACTTCAAGGGCCAGCGTTACGATGCCGTGTATGTCGGCACCGGGGACCGCGAGCATCCGCTCAATACGGCCAGCGTGGACAAGATGTTCATGCTCAAGGACACTGGCGTCGGACTGGCGGCTTCCGCCGACCCGACGATCGTCTATCCGGGCAATCTCCTCGACATCACCAGTTCCTTCGAGGAGACGGACTTCGACACGCTGCTCGGCGGCACGCCGTGGAGCATGAAGACTGGCTGGTACATGAGTTTCGCTTCCGGCGAGAAGATGACTTCGTCGCCGACGGTGTACCGAAACATCCTCAGCTTCTCGACCTACAGCCCAAACCTGTCAATCAACGCCTGCGTGCCGCCCGGCAAGGGCGTGCTGTACGGCATGAACGCCCTCGACGGCAGCGTCATCTCGGGCACCTATGCTGCAGGCATGGGCGTGACGGCACAACAGCGGCGCCAGTACGTCGGCCTCGCCGTGCGCGGCTACATACCGACCGGCTCGCTGATTGTGCGCGGCAAGAAGGTTTTCGTGGTGAACGTCGCAGAGGGCAGGCTGCTCTACCGGCAGATCGGCACCATCGGCGGCGCCAGCAAGGTGTATTGGTACCGCGAGTCGGAACGCTAGGAGCCGCCCGCACAGGGTAAATGCCCGCGCCCGGCGGCATCACTTCCCGGGCCGCCCGCCCGCTTTACGCGAGTTCGCGCGGGAGAGGAAACACCACGCCTTCCTCGATTCCGTCAAGCACGCGCAAATTGCCCGCACCAAGCGCTTGCAGGCGATTCACCACCCGGCCGACCAGCACCTCAGGGGCCGAAGCGCCCGCGGTAATGCCCACGCAGCGCTTGCCGGCAAGCCATTCCTCCCTGATTGCGTCGTCATCGTTAACGAGATAGGCATCGCGACCCAGGATTTTCGCCACTTCGCACAGGCGGCTGGAATTGGAACTGTTGGGCGAGCCGACGACGATGACCAGGTCGCATTGTTCCGCCAGCCGCTTCACGGCATCCTGCCGGTTCTGGGTGGCGTAGCAGATGTCGTCCTTTTTCGGCCCGACGATGGCCGGAAAGCGGCGTTTCAGCGCAGCCACGATGGCCGCAGCGTCATCGACCGACAGGGTCGTCTGGGTGACGTAGGCCAGGCGGCTTTCATCCTTGACCTGCAGGCGCGCCACGTCGTCGACGTTCTCGACGAGGTAGATGTCGCCCTCCGTCTGGCCCATCGTGCCTTCGACCTCGGGGTGGCCACGGTGGCCGATCATGACGATCTCGCGGCCGACAGCGTGCATGCGCGTCACCTCGCTATGCACCTTGGTCACCAGCGGGCAGGTGGCGTCGAAGACGCGCAGGCCGCGCCGCGCCGCCTCGTCGCGCACGGCCTTCGACACGCCATGGGCGCTGAAGATCACCGTGGCGCCGTCGGGTACCTCGTCGAGCTCCTCGACGAAAACCGCGCCCTTGGCGCGCAGGCCGTCGACGACGAACTTGTTGTGCACGACCTCGTGGCGCACGTAGATCGGCGCGCCGTAGCGTTCGAGCGCCCGCTCGACGATCTCGATGGCGCGCTCGACGCCGGCGCAGAAGCCGCGGGGGTTGGCGAGTAGGATGTCCATGTGGCTGCTCCGTCATGCCCGCGGAAGCGGGCATCCATGTGATTGCGACGGGCTGGATTCCCGCATTCGCGGGAATGACAACCCTACAGTATTCCGATCACGTCCACCTCGAAGCGGATGGCCTTGCCGGCGAGCGGGTGGTTGAAGTCGATCAGGGCGTCAGTCTCCGTCAGCTCCCGCACCAGGCCGGTGTAGGCGGCGCCGTCCGGCGTCTTGAATTCGATGAGCATCATCTCGCGGAGTTCCCCGGCAGCGGGCAGTTCGCTGCGCGGGAAGCGCTGCATCAGCTGCGGATTGTGCGGCCCGAAGGCCTGCTCCGGCTCGAGCAGGAACACCGTGCGCTGGCCGACGGGCAGGCCGACGAGATGGCGCTCGAGCACCGGCGCCAGCTCGCCGCTGCCCAGCTGCAGGGTGGCCGGCCGGGCGCCGAAGGTGCTGACGAATTCCGTATCGTCCGCCGCGGCCAGGCGGTAATGCAGGGTGAGCAGGCTGTTTTCAGTGACGGTGTCGCTCATCTGGTTTCCTTCGGCGCAAGGAAGAGTTGCTGCCAGAGGAGCAGCGCCACGCCCACCGAGATCGCCGAGTCGGCGACGTTGAAGGCCGGCCAGTGCCAACCGGCGGCATGCACATCGACAAAATCCACCACCGCGCCGAAGCGGATGCGGTCGATGACGTTGCCCAGCGCGCCGCCCATGATCAGCGCCGCCGCCAGCGGCAACAGGCGCTCGGCGGCATGCTGGCGAATCAGAAAAGTCAGCCACCCCGACACGGCGATGGCCAGCACGACGAAGAACCAGCGCTGCCAGCCGCCCGCGTCCGACAGGAAACTGAAGGCGGCGCCCGGGTTGTACACGAACACCATGTTGAGGAAGGAGGTCAGCTCGATGCTCTGGCCGAGGCTCAACGCCGAGACGACCCAGAACTTCGTCAACTGGTCGAGGACGATGATGAGGCCCGACAGCCCCAGCCAGAGTGCGAACCTAGGCATGGCTCCGCGGCTCGCCGGCGCCGTGCAGGTTGGCGTCGCAGCGCCCGCACAACTCGGGATGCTCGGCATTCACGCCGACATCCTCGCGCCAATGCCAGCAGCGCGGGCACTTGGCATGCGGACTCGGCACCGCAGTCACCCCTTCGCTGGCGGCATCGTCCGCCTTTACAACCGTGGCCTTCGAGCAGATCAGCACCAGGCGCAGGTCGTTGCCGAGCGCGACCAGCAGGTCGTGCTTGGCCCCGCTGGCGCGGATCTCCACCTCGGCCTGCAGGCTCGATCCGATCTTGCCGGCCACGCGCAGTGCCTCCAGCACCTTCGACACTTCGGCGCGTACCTCGCGGATCTGCTGCCACCGTGTCGCCAGGACTGACTCTTGCGCCTGCTCCGGCAGCGCATGCCAGGAGGACAGCATCACGCTGTCCTCCGGATTCTTCGTCAGCACCTGCCAGATCTCCTCGGCGGTGAACGTCAGCACCGGCGCCATCAGGCGGATCAACGCCTGCAGGATGTGCCAGAGGGCGCTCTGCGCGGCACGGCGCGGCTTCGAGTCCGTGCCGGTGGTGTACAGGCGGTCCTTGAGGATGTCGAGGTAGAAGGCGCCCAGCTCCTCGGAGCAGAAGCCCTGCAGCGCCTGCACGACGCGATGGAATTCATAGCGGCCGTAGTCGGCCGTCACCTGTTCCTGCAGGCGCCTTGTGAGCGCCAGGGCATAGCGGTCGATCTCCAGCCACTCGTCCACCGGCAGCATGTCCTGCGCCGGGTCGAAGTCGGCGGTGTTGGCGAGCAGGAAGCGCAGCGTGTTGCGGATGCGGCGGTAGCTTTCCACCACGCGCTTGAGGATCTCGTCGGAGATGGACAGCTCGCCCGAGTAGTCGGTGGCGGCCACCCACAAGCGCAGGACCTCCGCGCCCAGCGTGTCGGAGACCTTCTGCGGGGCGATGACGTTGCCCTTGGACTTCGACATCTTGTGGCCCTGGCCGTCGACGACGAAACCGTGCGTGAGCAGGCCGTCGTAGGGTGCGCGGCCGTCCAGCGTGCAGGCGGTGAGCAGCGAGGAGTGGAACCAGCCGCGGTGCTGGTCGGAGCCTTCCAGGTAGAGATCGGCCGGCCACTTGCTCTCGCCGGTGTGGCTGCCGCGCAGCACCGTCCAGTGCGTCGTGCCGGAATCGAACCAGACGTCAAGCGTGTCGCGCATCTTGTCGTAGTGCGCGGCTCCATGTTCACCTTGGCCGAGCAGCTCGGCCGCATCCAGCTTGAACCAGGCGTCGATGCCCTCTTTTTCAACCCTCTGCGCCACCTGCTCCAGCAGTTCCGCCGTACGCGGATGCAGCTCGCCGGTCTCCTTGTGCAGGAAGAAAGGAATCGGCACGCCCCAGTTGCGCTGGCGCGAGACGCACCAGTCGGGGCGGTTGGCGATCATGGCATGCAGGCGTGCCTGGCCCCAGTCGGGGAAGAACCGCGTCGCCTCGACGGCGGCCAGCGCCGTCTCGCGCAGCGTGCGGCCCTCGTGCGGCTTCCTGTCCATGCCCACGAACCACTGCGAGGTCGCGCGGTAGATGATCGGCGTCTTGTGGCGCCAGCAGTGCATGTAGCTGTGGGTGATCTTGTTCGAGGCGAACAGGCTGCCCACCTCGCGCAGCTTCTCGATGATCGCGGCGTTGGCCTTCCAGACGTTCAGGCCGCCGAAGAAGGGCAGGCTCTCGGCGAAGCGGCCATCGCCCTGCACCGGGGTGAGGATCTCCTCGTTCCTCATGCCGTGGCGCTTGCAGGACTCGAAGTCCTCCAGGCCGTAGGCCGGCGCGCTGTGCACCACGCCGGTGCCGGTGTCCAGCGTGACGTAGTCGCCGAGGTACACCGGCGATTCGCGGTCGTAGAAGGGATGGCGGAACTTCACCAGCGCCAGCGCGGCGCCCTGGCAGGCGCCGAGCACCGCGCCCTCCAGCCCGTAGCGAGCCAGCGCCTGGCCGCGCAGCTCGGCCGCCAGCACCAGCAGGCCGCGCGGCGTCTGCACCAGCTCGTAGGTGAACTCCGGGTGCAGGTTGAGCGCCTGGTTGCCGGGAATCGTCCAGGGCGTCGTCGTCCAGATCACCGCGTAGCAGGGACCGTCGGGCAGCGCCGGCAGGCCGAAGGCATGCGCCACGCGGCCGCGCTCGGACTCGTCCAGCGGAAAGGCGACATCGATGGCGGGCGACTCCTTGTCCTGGTATTCGACTTCGGCCTCGGCCAGCGCCGAGCCACAATCGAAGCACCAGTTCACCGGCTTCAGGCCCTTGAAGAGGAAGCCGCGCTTGTGGATCTCGCCGAGGGCGCGGATTTCGTCGGCCTCGTTGCGGTAGGCCATGGTGAGGTAGGGATCGTCCCATTCGCCGAGCACGCCCAGGCGGATGAAGTCCTTCTTCTGCCGCTCGACCTGCTCGGCGGCGAAGGCGCGGCACAGCTCGCGCGCCTTGTCGGCCGGGAGGTGCTTGCCGTGCAGCTTCTCGATCTGGTGCTCGATGGGCAGGCCGTGGCAGTCCCAGCCCGGCACGTAGGGCGCATCGAAGCCGGCCAGCGTCTTCGAGCGGACGATGATGTCCTTGAGGATCTTGTTGACGGCATGGCCGATGTGGATGTCGCCGTTGGCGTAGGGCGGGCCGTCATGCAACACGAAGCGCGGCCGACCGGCCGAGGCCTTGCGGATCTTCTGGTAGAGCTTGCGGCTCTGCCAGTCGGCCACCCATTGCGGCTCGCGTTTGGCGAGGTCGCCCTTCATCGGGAAGGGCGTGTCGGGAAGGTTGAGGGTTTTTCTATAGTCAGCCATTTTTTCCGCCGTTAAGCGTGCAGCGCCGCGTGATGCGCCTTCGCATCCGCGACGTCGCGCGCGATCTGCGCCTGCAATGCATCGAGTGAATCGAATTTCGCCTCGTCGCGCAGCTTGTGCAGGAAGTTCACCCGCAGGTGCGCGCGATAGAGGTCGCCTTCGAAATCGAAAATGTACACCTCCAGCGTCGGCTTGCCGCTGGCGCTCACCGTCGGCCTCACGCCGAGGCTGGCCACGCCCTTGTACTGGCGCGCGCCGATGCCGTCCACCGTCACGACAAAGATGCCGGAGAGCGGCGCCTTCAGGCGCTTCAGCTGGATGTTGGCGGTGGCGTAGCCGAGCTTGCGACCGAGCTTCTGGCCGTGGATGACGCGACCGGAGATGCAGTAGGGCCGGCCGAGCAGGCGCTCGGCGTGCTCGAGGTCGCCGGCGTCGAGCGCCTCGCGCACCGCCGAGCTGGAGACGCGCTCGCCCTCGTGCACCAGGGTCTCCATCGCCTCGACGCCGAAGCCGTGCTCCTTGCCCGCCTGCTGCAGCAGGGCGAAGTCGCCGCTGCGGCCCTTGCCGAAGCGGAAGTCGTCGCCGATCATCAGGTGGCGCACGCCGAGGCCGCGCACGATGCGCTCGACGAACGCGTCGGCGGTCAGCGCCGCGAAGCGCTGGTTGAAGGCGCAGACATAAGCTTGGTCGACGCCGCATTCGGCCAGCAGCTGCAGCTTCTCGCGCAGGCTGGCCAGGCGCGCCGGCGCCGACTGCGGCGCGAAGAACTCGCGCGGGTTCGGCTCGAAGGTCATCACCGCCGCCGCCAGGCCGGCCTGCTGCGCCAGGCCGGTCAGCCGGGCCAGCAGGGCGCGATGGCCGCGATGCACGCCATCGAAGTTGCCGATGGTGAGCACGGTCGAATGGGTGGCGCGGGCGGGGATGCCCCTGAAGACTCGCACGGTGAACTGACTCTTTGCCGGGAAGCGGCGAATTATATCAGTCGAGACGGACCAATTTCGACTTGGCGAGGGGCGGGTTCTTGGCGAAATAACCCTTGATGCCCTTCAGGATGGCCTCGGCCATCTTCTCCTGGTAGGCCTCGTCGTTGAGGCGGCGCTCCTCGTCGGGATTGCTGATGAAGGCCGTCTCGATGAGGATGGAGGGAATGTCCGGCGCCTTCAGCACGGCGAAGCCGGCCTGCTCGACCTGGCCCTTGTGCAGGGTGTTCACGCCGCCCAGTTCGCCCAGCACCGACTTGCCGAGCTTGAGGCTGTCGTTGAGGGTGGCGGTCTGCGAGAGGTCCAGCAGCGTGCGCGCCAGGTGCGGGTCCTTGACGTCGAGGTTGACGCCGCCGATCAGGTCGGCGGCGTTCTCGCGCTGCGCCAGCCAGCGCGCCGCGGAGCTGGAGGCGCCGTTCTCCGAGAGCACGAACACCGAGGAGCCGCGCGCCGTCGGCTTGATGAAAGCGTCAGCATGCACCGAGACGAATAGGTCGGCCTGCACGCGGCGCGCCTTCTGCACGCGCTGGTGCAGCGGGATGAAGAAATCGCCGTCGCGCGTCAGCATCGAGCGCATGTTCGGCTCGGCGTCGATCTTCGCCTTCAGCCGGCGCGCCACCTCCAGCGTGACGTGCTTCTCGTAGCTGCCGCCGCGGCCGATGGCGCCGGGGTCCTCGCCGCCGTGGCCGGGGTCGAGGACGATGGTCACCATGCGGGTGATTTCCGGCTGCGGGCCCGTCTCCTTCGCCGGCGCCTTGGCCGGCCCCTTCTCCGGCTGCGCCTCGAGCTTCTCCAACAGGGCCAGCAGGGGATCCTCGGCCACCGTCGGATAGAGATCGAGCACCAGGCGGTGGCCGTACTCGCCGACCGGCTTCAGCATGAACACCTGCGGCTGGATCTCGGCCTTCAGTTCGATCACCAGCCGCACCACGCCGGGCCGGTTGCGCCCGGCGCGGATCAGCCGGATGTAGGGGTCGGTTTCCGAGATCTTGTTCGGGAGGTTCTGCAGGACGCTGTTGAACTCGACACCTTCCAGGTCGACCACCAGCCGCTCGGGGTTCTTGACGATCTGATGCGTGAAGGCGATCGGCTCGCGGTATTCCAGCGTCACCCGCGTGTAGTCGCGCGCCGGCCAGATGCGCACGGCGAGGATGTTCGTCGCCGCCTGTCCCGCCGGACTCACCAGCAGGGCCAGCGTCGCCCCCGCGACCTTCAGGAACTCGCGGCGGCCGACTCCTGCAGGCAGTGGCGGAGCCTGCTCAGGCATGCCTGCCCCGCTTCAGTGAGGGCGGTGATGTGCGTGCGCCGCCCGTGATCGACGATGGATAGCGCAAGGCGCAGGTCGGCCGGGGCAAGATAGTCCCCGGCCTTGTCGGGCCATTCGACGAGGCAGACCGCCCCGCCCTGAAAGTATTCGTCCAGGCCTGCATCCAGGTATTCTTCCGGCTGGCTGAATCTATAAAAATCAAAGTGATGCAAGTTTAAACTAGAAATAGCATAAAGTTCAACCAGTGTAAAGGTCGGGCTCTTCACGTTGCCCGCATAACCGAGTCCGCGCAACACGCCGCGCACGAGCGTCGTCTTGCCGCTGCCGAGGTCGCCTTCGAGCCAGATCACCAGACCCGGGGCCAGTGCCTGCGACAGCGCGGTACCCAGGGCGAGCGTAGCCGCCTCGTCTGGCAAGCGCATGGACAGGCTATGATCTTCGGAATGCAAAACACACGCTCCATCGATGGGGTTGCACTCGCCGCGCGCATCCGGCAGTGGGGACGGGCGCTGGGCTTCGATGCCGTCGGCATCGCCGGCACGGCGCTCGACGCGGCAGAAGCCGAACTGCAGGCCTGGCTGGCCGCCGGCTTCCACGGCGAGATGGATTATATGGCAAGCCACGGCACGAAACGTTCGCGCCCGGCGGAGCTGGTGCCGGGCACGGTGAGCGTCGTCACGGCGCGCATGAACTACCTGCCGCAGGCCGTGCCGATGGAGACGGTGCTGGCCGACGGCACGCGCGCCGCCATCTCCCGCTACGCACTTGGCCGCGACTACCACAAGCTGCTGCGTGCGCGCCTGCAGAAGCTGGCGGAGCGCATCGCGGCCGAGATCGGCCCCTTCGGCCATCGCGTGTTCACGGATTCCGCGCCGGTGCAGGAAGTGGCGCTGGCTTCAATGAGCGGGCTGGGCTGGCGCGGCAAGCACACGCTGCTGCTGACGCGCGAGGCCGGCTCGTATTTTTTCCTCGGCGAGCTCTACACCGACCTGCCGCTGCCGGCCGACCCGCGTCAGGCGGAACACTGCGGCAACTGTCGCGCCTGCCTCGACGTCTGCCCGACGCAGGCCATCGTCGCGCCCTACACGGTCGATGCGCGGCGCTGCATCTCCTATCTCACCATCGAACTGAAAGGGGCGATTCCCGAGGAACTGCGGCCGCTGATCGGCAACCGCGTCTACGGCTGCGACGACTGCCAGCTCGCCTGCCCGTGGAACCGTTTCGCGCGCCGTACCGCGGAGACTGACTTTTCCGTGCGCCACGGCCTCGACAACGCCAGCCTCGTCGAGCTGTTCGCCTGGTCAGCGGAAGAGTTCAAGTCGCGCCTGGCCGGCAGCGCGATCTACCGCATCGGCTTCGAGCGCTGGCTGCGCAACCTGGCCGTCGGCCTGGGCAATGCGCCAAGCTCGCCAGAGGTGATTGCCGCACTTGCCTCACGCCGCGACCACCCGTCCGAGCTCGTGCGCGAGCACGTCGCCTGGGCCTTGGCGCGTCACGGCGCCTGAGGCGGAATCCTTCGCCAGAGCCAGGCCGCCAGCAGCGCCAGCGCGACATACAGCAGGGTGAATAACGCTGGCGGGAAATCCCAGTAGAGCAGCCGGCCGAGCCAATGGCCGATGAAGCCGGCTTCGCCGGAGGTGCCGCCGCGCAGCATGTTTTCCCACACCGTCAGCGGGCAGGCGATGCCGGCCAGGGATTCGAGCGCGACGAAGGCGATGGCGCCGGCATGCAGCAGGCGCAGGCGGCGGTGCCGCACCCAGCGCCAGCCGGCAGCGGCGCCCAAGGGAATCAGCGCGAAGCCGGCCGTGATGAAGCCGGCGATGCAGACGTGAACGACGAGGATGAGATCGGCCAGCACGCGCACGCCGATCGGCAAGGCCTCAGGGGCCGGTCGCCACCGGCCGCGCCGGGTCGGCGCACCATTCGCTCCAGGAGCCGGGATACAGCCGCGAGCCGACGAGACCCGCCACTTCCATGGCGAGCTGGTTGTGGCAGGCCGTCACGCCGGAGCCGCAGGAATGCACGACCTCCTCCGCGCGCCACCCGGCGAGCAGCGCCTGGTATTCGGCGCGCAATGCCTCGGCCGGCTTGAAGCGCCCGTCGGGCAGCAGGTTGTCCTTGAAGAAACGGTTCACCGCGCCGGGCATGTGGCCGCCGACCGGGTCGAGCGTTTCGTTCTCGCCGCGGAAGCGCTGCGGATTGCGCGCATCCAGCAATCTCACGCCGTCCTGCGCCGACTGACTTTCCACGAAGCCCACATCGACGGCCATGTCCGGCCGCAGCCGCGGCACGAACACGGCATGCGGATGCTTCGACTCGGCGTCGGTCGTCTCGTAACCGGCCGCCTCCCAGGCGTTGATGCCGCCGTCGAGCAGCGCCACGGCGTCGTGGCCGAGCCAGCGCAGCATCCACCACATGCGCACGGCGTAGGTGCCGCCGGCGTCGTCGTAGACCACCACCTGGCTGTCGTTGCCGACGCCCCACTCGCCCAGTTTGGCGGCGAAGCGCGCCGGATCGGGCAGCGGATGGCGGCCGGTCTTGCCGGTGATCGGCCCGGAGAGGTCGCGTTCGAGGTGGGCGTAGATCGCCCCCGGGATGTGCACCTCGCGGTAGGCCAGCTCGCCGGCGTGGGTATGCACCAGGTCGAAGGAGCAGTCGAAGACGCGCCAGCGCGCGTCGTTCAGGTGCTGCGCCAGGTCGGCCGCGCCGACCAGGGTGGTGAACGTCTTCATTCCTGTCCGGATTCCAGCCAGCCGCGCGCTTCCTGCTCGTCGTCGAAGACTTCGATGTCGGCATCGACGAAAGCCTGCGACAGCCAGGCGCTCCAGGTCACCCACTGCGAATCGGTCAGCACGGCGACCTTGCCGAAGTCGTGGCTGTGGGCGCGCGAGAACTTGATCTCCTCCCAGGCCATGTCCAGCGTGAAATCGGCCATCTGGCGCAAGTCGAACAACAGGTTCACCGGGCCCTCGAACTTCACCTTGAAATTCACCAGCTCCTCGAATTCCTTGTAGTCGGCGAGGGTGAATTCGCCATACACGGCGACGCTGACCAGCTTGTCCTTGTGATCGGTGACGATCATGTTGCGCTCCCTTGTTTAACCGTTTCCCACTATATCAATCCTGCCCGGCCGGCGCACGGGATTGCATCGTGGCGAGCAGGCCGCTGGCGACGATGAGCGCGATGGCGAGCCACGACGACCAGGGCAGCACCTCGTGCCAGAGGAGGACGCCGAACAGGCTGGAGAACACCACCGTGCTGTAGGCCAGGCTCGCCGAGACGAGCGTCTTGCCGTGCTTGTAGGCGCGCGTCAGCGCCAGTTGCGCCAAAGTGCCGAAGCCGCCGACGCCGAGCACGAGGAGCAGGCCCGTGCCGCCGATGGCATGGAAGGGATCGCTCGCCAGCGCCCAGGGCAACCCGCCCAGCGTCGACATCAGCGAGAAATGGAACACCACCCGCCACTCCGGCTCGCCCAGTTGCCCCAGCTGGCGGACGTTGTAGAAGGCGATGCCGGCGCCGGCGCCGGAGGCCAGGGCCGCCAGCGCGCCCGACCACTGCTCGGAGGCGAAGTTCGGGCGCAGCAGCAGTGCCACGCCGGCCAGGCCGAGCGCCAGGGCCAGGAACAGCAGCGGACGCACCCGCTCGCCCGACCAGAGCACCAGGATCACCGCCAGGAACAGGGGCGAGGTGTAGTTGAGCGTCACCGCCGTCGCCAGCGGCAGTTCGCTGATTGCGTAGAAATACATCACCAGCGAAACGAAGCCGGCCAGGCCGCGCCACAGGTGGGCGCGCCAATGCGGCGTGGACAGCGGCAGGCGCCTGGCCAGTACATAGCCTCCCAGAAGGACCAGCGCCACGAAGCCGCGGTAAAACACCAGTTCGGCCGCGGAAAACAGGCTCGCGCCCAGCTTGACGCAAACCGCCATGCAGGCAAACAGCGCGCTGGCGGCCAGCATCCACAGCGATTGCATCGAAGCCCTGGAAAAATCCATGTCGGACACCGTAGAAGCGCCACAACCCGTTGGCGCGGCTGAAAAAAGCCGTTGAGTATAGACGAAGCGCGGCGTGCCCTGAAGAAGGCAATACGCTATGATTACGCTTTGCCTTTCCGCAATCCCCAATGAGCCAAGCCGCCAACGACAAACCGCCCGCCTCCTTCGAGGCGGCGCTGGCCGAACTGGAATCCATCGTTCAGGGCATGGAAGCCGGCAAGCTGAGCCTGGAAGAGTCGCTCGCCGCCTATCAGCGCGGCACGGCTCTCCTCAAGTACTGCCAGGGCGCCCTGGCCGCCGCGGAACAGAAAATCCAGGTCCTCGAAGCGGGTGAATTGCGCGATCTGCCGGGCGCCGCCGAATAATTTTTTCATGGATTTCCAGAGCTGGATGACTGCCGTGCAGCAGCGCACCGAGCGTGCGCTCGACAGCCTGCTGCCGGCCGCCGAGATCGCCCCGCGGCGCCTGCACCAAGCCATGCGCTACGCCACTTTGGGCGGCGGCAAGCGCGTGCGCCCGCTGCTCTGCCATGCCGCCGGCGAACTCGTCGGCGCCGACCACGCGCGCCTCGACATCGCCGGCTGCGCCGTCGAAATGGTCCACGCCTATTCCCTGGCGCACGACGACCTGCCCTGCATGGACAACGACGTCCTCAGGCGCGGCAAGCCGACTTGCCACGTCGAATACGACGAGGCCACCGCCCTGCTGGTCGGCGACGCCCTGCAATCGCAGGCCTTCCTGCTGCTCTCCGACCATGTGCTGGCGGACGACCCGTCGCGGCAGATCGGCATGATCCGCCTGCTGGCGCAGGCCGCCGGCTCGCGCGGCATGGCCGGCGGCCAGATGATCGACATCGAGGGCACCGGCCAGCAGCTGAGCCGCGTTGAACTCGAGTTCATGCACGTGCACAAGACCGGCGCGCTGATCCGCGCGGCGATCCTGCTCGGCGCACAGTGCGGCGCGCCGCTGCCCGAGGCGGAAATGGCGCGGCTCGACCATTTCGCCAAGCGCGTCGGCCTGCTCTTCCAGGTGATCGACGACATCCTCGACACCGAGGCCAGCACGGCGACACTGGGCAAGACCGCCGGCAAGGATGCCGCCCAGGGCAAGGCCACCTACGTCAGCGCGATGGGCCTCGCCGAGGCGCGCGAAATGGCGGATGCCCTGCGCAGCGAGGCGCGCGCAGCCATCGAGGCCTTCGGCGAGCGCGGTCGCCGCCTGCACGAGCTGGCCCACTACATCGTCACCCGAAAGTTCTGATTTCAGATGTCCGCCTACCCGCTGCTCGAGACCATCGACGATCCGGCCGCGCTGCGCCAGCTGGAGCGCAAGCAATTGCCGCAGCTGGCCCAGGAGCTGCGCGAGTTCCTCATCGAGTCGGTGTCGAAAACCGGCGGCCATCTGTCGTCCAACCTCGGCACGGTGGAGCTGGCCATCGCCCTGCACTATGTCTTCAACACGCCGGAAGACCGCATCGTCTGGGACGTCGGCCACCAGACCTATGCCCACAAGGTGCTCACCGGCCGGCGCGCCGGCATGGCCAAGCTGCGCATGCTGGGCGGCGTCTCCGGCTTTCCGCGCCGCGACGAGAGCCCCTACGACACCTTCGGCACCGGCCATTCCTCGACTTCCATTTCGGCCGCGCTGGGCATGGCCATCGGCGCGCGCGACCGCGGCGAGCAGAAGCACGTCGTCGCCGTCATCGGCGACGGCGCCATGACGGCCGGCATGGCCTTCGAGGCGCTCAACAACGCCGGCGTGGCGGACGCCAACCTGCTCGTCATCCTCAACGACAACGACATGTCGATCTCGCCGCCGGTGGGCGCGCTCAACAAGTACCTGGCGCGGCTGTTCTCGGGCCACGCCTTCAATGCCGCGCGCCGCGCCGGCGAGAAGGTGCTCGGCGTCTCGCCCTCGCTGCTGGAGTTCGCCAAGCGCACCGAGGAGCACCTGAAGGGCATGCTCACCCCGGGCACGCTGTTCGAGGAGTTCGGCTTCAATTACATCGGCCCGATCGACGGCCACGACCTCGATTCGCTGGTGCCGACGCTGAAGAACATCGCCGAACTGAAGGGGCCGCAGTTTCTCCACGTCATCACGCGCAAGGGCCATGGCTACAAGCTGGCCGAGGCCGATCCGGTGCTTTACCACGGCGTCTCGAAGTTCGACAGCGAGAGCGGCATCCAGCAGGGCAAGGGCGCGGGCCGCCTCACCTATACCCAGATCTTCGGCGACTGGCTGTGCGACATGGCGGCGGAGGACGATCGTCTGGTCGCCATCACGCCGGCCATGAAGGAAGGCTCCGGCATGGTGCGCTTCGCCGAGGAATTTCCGCGCCGCTTCCACGATGTCGGCATCGCCGAGCAGCACGCGCTGACTTTTGCCGCCGGCCTGGCCTGCGAGGGCATCAAGCCGGTGGTGGCCATCTACTCGACCTTCCTGCAGCGGGCCTACGACCAGCTCATCCACGACATCGCCCTGCAGCGCCTGCCGGTGATGCTGGCCATCGACCGCGGCGGCCTGGTGGGGGCCGATGGCGCCACCCACAACGGTGCCTTCGACCTGTCCTATCTGGCCTGCGTGCCGAACCTGGTCGTCATGGCCCCCGCCGACGAGAACGAATGCCGGCAGATGCTCACCACCGCCTTCCTGCACGACGGCCCCAGCGCCGTGCGCTATCCGCGCGGCCATGGCCCGGGCGTGGCGCTGCAAGCAGGACTGGCAAGCCTCCCCATCGGCAAGGGAGAAATCCGCCGCTCCGGCGCTCGCGTCGCTCTGCTCGCCTTCGGCAGCATGCTGGCCCCGGCCCTCGAGGCGGGCGAACGGCTCGACGCCACGGTAGCCAACATGCGCTTCGTCAAGCCGCTCGACCACGAACTGGTCAGGGAGCTCGCTTTCGCCCATGATCTGCTGGTGACCGTCGAGGAGAACGTCGTGATCGGCGGCGCCGGCGCGGAAGTCGCGCGCTCGCTCGAAGAGCAGGGACTCAACACGCGGATGCTGCGTCTCGGCCTGCCCGACCGCTTTACCGAGCATGGCGATGCCGCCACGCTGCTGGCCCAGTTGGGCCTGGACGCCGGACATATCGCCGAAAGGGTCAAACGGGCAATACTTGAGTAATTCTGTCGGGAATGATAGGATGCGTTCAAAAGAAAACGCTGATAGACGCCCCCCACCCCCGAGAGAACCGCATGAGAATGAATGAAACCATGGCCATTCCCGACGTCCAAGGCTCCGCCGATACCCGCCAGCTGGCCATCAACAAGGTCGGCATCAAGTCGATCCGCCATCCCGTCAGGGTGATGGACAAGGATGGCGGCGTGCAGCACACCATCGCCGTGTTCAACATGTACGTCGGCCTGCCGCACAACTTCAAGGGCACGCACATGTCGCGCTTCGTCGAGATCCTCAACGCCAACGAGCGCGAGATCTCCGTCGAGAATTTCGAGCCGATGGTGCGCGAAATGGTCAAGCGGCTGGAGGCGGAAACCGGCCTCGTCGAGATGACCTTCCCCTATTTCGTCAACAAGAAGGCGCCCGTATCCGGCGTGCAGAGCCTGATGGACTACGAGGTGACTTTCATCGGGCAGGTCTGCGACGGCGGCAAGTACCGCTTCACCATGAAGGTGCTGGTGCCGGTGACCAGCCTGTGTCCTTGCTCCAAGAAGATTTCCGAGCGGGGCGCGCACAACCAGCGTTCCCACGTCACCGTCACCGCCACGACGAACGATTTCGTCTGGATCGAGGAGCTGGTGCAGCTGGTGGAAAGCCAGGCCTCGTGCGAGCTGTACGGCCTGCTCAAGCGCCCCGACGAAAAGTACATCACCGAGCGCGCCTACGACAATCCGAAGTTCGTCGAGGACATGGTGCGCGATGTCGCCGCCCTGCTGAATGCGGAAAAACGCATCGATGCCTATGTGGTGGAATCGGAGAACTTCGAGTCCATCCACAACCATTCCGCCTACGCCCTCATCGAGCGCGACAAGCGCAAGGGCTGAAGCCTCTTCCCGCCAGCCCGCCACAAAAAAAACGGGGCGCCGCAGCGCCCCGCCCCGTCTGGCTTGCCTGGCCCGGCCTCTTACTGCGTGCCGGCCTTGCTGGAAGTCGCCAGTTTCTCGCGAATCCGCGCCGACTTGCCGGCGCGGCTGCGCAGGTAGTACAGCTTGGCCCGGCGCACGTCGCCCCTGCGCTTCACCTCGATGCTGGCAATCAGGGGGGAATAGGTCTGGAAGGTGCGCTCGACGCCTTCGCCCGAGGAGATCTTGCGCACCGTGAAAGCGGAGTTGAGGCCGCGGTTGCGCTTGCCGATCACGACGCCCTCGTAGGCCTGCACGCGCTTGCGTTCGCCTTCGACGACGTTCACGTTCACGATCACCGTGTCACCGGGGGCGAAGTCGGGGATGTTCTTGCCGAGGCGGGCGATTTCTTCCTGCTCAAGCTGCTGGATGAGGTTCATTGCATTGCTCCTGATTCAATTGGCCCTTGGCCTGGCACACAGAGCAGGCCTCGGCCTGATGCGTGCATTTCTGGTTAAAGGAACTACTTTTCCCGTTCCTGCCTGAATTCCTCAAGCAGCGTTGCTTCTTCTTTGCTCAATTCCCGGTCGGCAATCAGTTCCGGGCGCCTCAGCCAGGTTCTTCCCAGCGCCTGCTTCAGCCGCCACCGGCGTATTTCCGCGTGGTGGCCGGACAGCAGGACCTGCGGCACCGGAATGCCTGCATACACCTCCGGCCGGGTGTAGTGCGGGCAGTCGAGCAGGCCATCGGCAAAGGACTCTTCCACGGCCGAATCGGCATCGTTCAACGCCCCCGGCAACTGCCGCACCACCGCATCGATCAGCGCCATGGCGGCGATTTCGCCGCCCGAGAGGACGAAATCGCCAAGCGATATCTCCTCGTCCACATTGCGCTCGATCAGCCGCTCGTCGACGCCTTCATAGCGTCCGCACAGCAGGATCGCTCCGTCCTCCCGCGCCAGCCTGGCCGCTCTCGCATGACCGAGAGGGCGCCCTTGCGGCGACAGATAAATCACCTTCGCTCCCGGCTGGTCCGCTTTGGCCGCAAGAACCGCCTTTTCCAGCGGTTCGGCCAGCATCACCATGCCGGGGCCGCCTCCGTAGGGACGATCGTCCACCGTCCGGTAATTGTCCGTGGCGAAGTCGCGCGGGTTCCGCAACGCCAATCGCCACAGCCCCCGCTCTCTCGCCCGCCCCGTAATGCCGTAGTCGGCGACCGCCGCGAACATCCCGGGAAACAGGGTGATGACATCGAAAGTGATGCTCACCACGCCCTCTCCCAGTCCACGCTGATCCGTCCGCCGGACAGGTCCACCGCCTTGATCACCGAGGCCACGAAGGGCAGAAGGCGCCGCGTGCCGTCTTCGTCACGCACATCGAGTACTTCATGTGCTCCGGACCTGATCAGTTCGGCCACGTGCCCCAGGCGGTCCCCGGCAGTATTCACCACTTCCAGACCGGCCAGGTCGGCCCAGTAATATTCATTTCCCGCCGTGGCCGGCAACGCGGCGCGCGGCGCGCCAACGTACTGCCGGCTCAGCAACTCGGCGGCGTCGCGATCATCGACGCCGTCGAATCTGGCGACAAGCCCCTTGCCCTGCACCTTGCATTCGGCCAGCGTGCGCGCCTGCCATGCGGCATCGCCAGCGTCTTCCCGCTGGCACAGCCACCAGCACGGCATGTCGGTCCAGGCTTCCGGATCGTCTCCGAACACCTGTACCTTCACCCACCCACGCACTCCGAACGGGGCGGTGACGCGCCCCAGAACGACCATTGCGATTAGGCGGCAGCCTTACCGGCAAACTGCTTGACCAGGCGCTCGACGGTCGGCGACAACTGCGCGCCCTTGCTCGTCCAGTGCTCGACGCGCTGCAGGTCGACGCGGAGGCCCTGCTCCTTCTCTCCGGCGACGGGATTGTAAAAGCCGACGCGCTCGATGCAGGCGCCATCGCGACGCTTGCGCGAATCAGTGACGACCATGTTGTAGAAGGGACGCTTCTTGGCGCCACCCCGGGCAAGCCGAATCACGACCATGTGCTTAGTCCTTGATTGAAATCTGAAAACCGATACCTGCCACCTGCCGTAACCATCGAATGGATGCCCTGCGAGGCAGCGGGAACTGAAACCGGCGATATTAAAGGAAAATTGCCTGAAAAACAAGAACAAACGGGATCAATTCGACAAGCAGCGCACAGACGCCGCAGCGGCAGGACGCATCTCTACCCGACAACTCGATTCCTACTCTACAATGATTCTTCCATTATTCGAGGGTTGCACTGCGCCCTACGCCAAGCTTGACACGTCCTGCCCCCCTCCATCAGAGCCGCCCGCCCGACGACATCGCCCAGATACTCGACTGGCTCGCCTCCCCGATTCCGGAGGATCCGGCTCAGGATCTTGCCCAACTGAGCGGCGAACTGGCCGCGCTCGGCCATGCCCGCCTGGAGGATGCCCATTACCACCGCATACTCGACCTCTTCTACGACCGGGCACAGCGACTCTCCCCGTCCCTGAAAGTGCACCTGACCGAGGCCACGCTGCCGCTCGGCAAGGAATTGCGGGCGATGGCGGCCTTGCTGATTTCGGTGCATGAAAGCATCGCTTCGGGCTATGAGCGTGTACTGCTGGACACGGAGCGCCTTGCCCATAGCAAGCGCCGCAATGCCGCCACCGTGGCCGCCCGCGCCCTGCGATGCCTGTCCGGCGCATTCGAGGCCAGTTGCATGGTCGCCGGGCCAGCGCCGACAGGCCTGTGGCGCCGCGCCCACGCCTTGGCCGGATCGGCGCGGGCACGCTTCGAGCCGACGGCTACGGTCATCCCCGGCCTCTCCCTCGATACCGAGAAGATCTACAAGGCGTTGCTGGCCCTGGCTGCCGCCCAGCCCGAAGGCTTTTCGCCCAGAGAAATCGCACTCGCATGCGAATACCTCATGCATTTCTCCGCGGCGGTCAACCTGCTCGCCGAGCCCCCCGCGGAGGAAGAAGGTTCCTGGTACTGGGTCGACAGCGATCGGGACATGGGCCCCGTCCCGCCCAATCGACGCATCCCGCCTGATCACGGCGATCTGATCTATTGCTCATTCCAGTTGCTGGCCCGCCTGCTCGGCGAGCAGGTTTCGGCCCTTGAGAGCGGCATGCCTGCCGGCAACCTGCGGCTGCCGGAGGGTGCGGCGGGACAGGGCGGCATCGCCGCGCTCAAGCGCCTGCAGGCGCACTGGTCGCATCCGCCCCATCGCCAGCACTCCCGCCGCCACAACAACTTCCGAACGCAGATCTGCGTCGGCCTGAGCGAACTCTGGCAACTGCTCGAACGCGGTGAAGCGCCGGAAGGCACGGAAGCCGGTGCGCCACACATGACCGAATGGATGGTGCTGAACGAAAGCCCGGCCGGTTATGCCGTGATGCACGTTGCCGGCGAAATCGAGGGCCTCGTTCAGGGCAGCGTCATCGCCCTGCGCCCCGCGCCGGACAAGCCCTGGAACATTTGCATCGTGCGCTGGATGAGAAGCGAGAATCCGGAGCATATCGAACTGGGCCTCGAACTGGTCGCTCCCGCGGCCCGTTCGGTGCAGCTCATGTTCCGCAACGGCGATCCGGCCCAGTTGCCAACCCCCGGCTTGCTGTTGCCGGCCATCCCCGCGCTGCGCGAGCATCCTGCCGTACTGGCCCCCTCGGGCGCGAGCACCGCGCGGCGCTTCTTCATCGTAGCGGGCGAGGACAAGACCCACATCATGCAGGGACGCCTGCTGAGCCTCGACATGCAGACGGGGGCGGTCGAACTGTTCCAGTTCGAGTCCGATCCCTACCCCACCTGATCATCCCCTGGCCGGGCTCATCTCCCCCAGCACTGCCGCGGTGAGCGCGCCGGCCAACACCACCAGCCAGGAAAGGTACAGCCAGACCAGGAAGATCGGCACCGTGGCAAAGGCACCGTAGATCAGGGTGTAGTTGGGAAATACTGCAATGTAGTAGCCGAATCCTCGCTGGACGAGCGCGAACCCGAAAGCCGCCACCAGCCCTCCCGCGATGGCATGCCAGGGCTTCACTCGTCGATTCGGTATGGCATAGTAGATCAGGCCGCACAACGCGGCGAGCATGAGGGTCGGGAGGATTTTGAGAAAGAGGCCGGTCATCCATCTCGGCTCATTGATCAATCCCAGCGATTCCGTCACCAGGTAGGTCGCCACCGCCACGCAGGCGCCCAGCACGACCGGGCCGAGCACCAGGCCGCCGAGATAGATCAGGATGCGTCTGAGCACCGGCCGTCGCTCCTTGATCCGCCATATCTGGCCGAAAACCCGTTCGATGGAAAACATCAGCAGCAGGGCGGTCACCACCAGCATGCCCGTTCCCAGCGCCGTCAATCGTCCGGTCTTCTGGCTGAATTGCAGGGCGTAGGCAGCGATGATCTTGCCGGCCTTTTCCGGCAACAGATTCGCCAGCAGGAAATTGCGCAGGGCGGTGCCGAGACCCGAGAAAAGGTCGAACTGGGATATCAGCACCAGCGCCACGGTCAGCAGCGGCACCAGCGCCAGCAAGGTGGTGAACGCCAGGCTGGCTGCAGCCTGTGCGCAGCGCTCCTCACGAAAACGTCTCACGCAGCGCAGCAGGAAGTCGGGCAATGGGCCGACCAGGCGCATCAACGCATCCTGTTCCGATAGAATGCCGCGATTCTACCGGAAGGCCCGATGACGACAGCCGCCCGCCTGTGCAACCAAGCCGCCGCAGTCAGCCTGGTGGCCCTGCTGACGCTCTGTCTCGCCTGGGAGTTGTGGTGGGCGCCGCTGCGTCCAGGCGGCTCATGGTTGGTGTTGAAGGCGCTGCCCCTGCTCGCCCCGCTTTTCGGGGTGCTGCGGGGACGGCGCTACACGCATCAATGGCTATCCCTTCTTGCCCCGGCCTATTTCATGGAGGGCAGCGTGCGGGCCGCCAGCGAAGCCGGCCTCTCGGCCCGGCTTGCCCTGGCCGAAACGGCCCTCGCCATCGTCCTGTTCGGCAGCGCTGTGCTCTACGCCCGCCTCACCGGCAAAGTCAGTCGCCCTGGCACGGCGGCTCGGGCGCGGAACTGACCGACAGCATGGCGCGCCGCCGGCGCCAGGGGACGAGAAAGCCCGATGCCTGGAAGAACACGCGGCATGCCACGGCCTTGCCTTACAGGTCCTTGCCGTTGTTCAGCAATTCCGCGGCTGCCAGAATCTCCTCGGCAACATCGCCGATCTTGCGGCGTTGCGTGCGCGCCGAGTTGCGCAGCGCCTCGAATGCCTGCTGGCGGTTCAGCCGGCGGCGTTCCATGATCAGCCCCACCGCCATGCTGACTTCACGGCTCTCGTTCAGCGCGGTCTGCAATTGCTGCCCGGTGGAGCGCAGTTTCCCCAGATCAGCGGAGCGTGCCAGCGCGGCCGAGAGGGCAGGAATCAGTTGCTGCAGGTCCACCGGCTTCACCAGATAGCCGAGCGCGCCGAATTCAACGGCCTGCTGCACGACTTCCTCATCGCCATACGCGATCAGGAATATGAAGGGAACGGCGGGGTGGTCGTCGAGCAGGTGCTTCGCCAAATCCAGGCCGGACTGATCGGGCATGCGGACATCCAGCACGGCGATGTCCGGCCGTTCCACGCCAAGCACCCGTCGTGCCTCCTCCACGGAGGCGCAAGCCTGCACGGCAAAGCCGGCCTGTTCCAGGCCGCTCGCCAGCGTGGCCAGCACCAGCCGGTCATCGTCGACCAGCAGTGCCTTGCGAATCTTCGCGTGTGGCTTGTCTTCTTCCATGCTCAATTTCCTGCCTTCCAGAATAGTTTACGGCTGACTCGTTCATGGCTTTAGTGCTGGTCGGCCGCCAAAGGTTCGCCCGGAGCAAATGGCAACGATGCGCGGCCAGCGCTGCTCGGTGCGGGTACGGGGCACAGGAAGGCGGGAAGCGTCTTGCGGAACCGGATTGGCGAGGGCGGCTGGTTCTTGGCACACCCTCGGCATCCCGAATTTTATCAGACCTGCGGGTTCACCTTTTCTGGCTTGGAAACCAGCCTGTTCAGGGCATTGATGTAGGCCTTGACGGAGGCGACGATGATATCCGTATCCGCGCCCTGGCCATTGACCACACGGCCGTCCTTGGCCAGACGCACGGTGACCTCGCCCTGGGCGTCGGTGCCGCCGGTGATGCTATTCACCGAGAACAGCAACAGCTCCGAGCGACTCTCGGCGATATGTTCGACCGCCTTGAAGCAGGCATCCACCGGACCATCGCCATCGGCCTCGGATTTCCTTTCGCCGCCGCCGGCGGACAGCGTGATCATGGCGTGCGGCGTCTCGCCGGTCTCCGACGTCACGCGCAGCCCCACCAGCTTGAAAAACTCTTGCTCCGGCGTCACCGCCTCGTCGGACATGAGCGCCTGCAGATCTTCGTCGAAGATTTCATGCTTCTTGTCCGCCAACTCCTTGAAACGGGCGAAAGCGGCATTCAAATGTTCCTCCGACTCGACCGCGACGCCGAGCTCCGCCAATCGCGACTTGAAGGCATTGCGGCCGGAATGCTTGCCCAGCACCAGCTTGTTCTGCGTCCAGCCGACATCCTGGGCGCGCATGATCTCGTAGGTCTCGCGGTGCTTGAGCACGCCGTCCTGATGGATGCCCGATTCGTGGGCGAAGGCGTTGGCGCCGACGATGGCCTTGTTCGGCTGCACCGGATAGCCGGTGATGCTCGAGACCAGTTTCGAGGCCGGAACGATCTGGGTCGTTTCGATGCGCGTCTGGACGGAGAAAAGGTCGCTGCGCGTCTTCACCGCCATGACCACTTCTTCCAATGAGGCATTGCCCGCCCGCTCGCCGAGGCCGTTGATCGTGCATTCCACCTGGCGTGCGCCCGCCATGACCGCGGCGAGCGAATTGGCCACCGCCATGCCCAGGTCGTTATGGCAGTGGGTCGACCACACCACCTTGTCCGACCCGGGCACGCGCTCGATCAGTGCGCGCATGCGCTCGCCCCACACCGACGGTATGCTGTAGCCGACCGTATCGGGCACGTTGATCGTCCTGGCGCCGGCCTTGATGGCGGCCTCGAAAACGCGGCAGAGAAAATCGAATTCGGAGCGAACGGCATCCTCGGCGGAAAACTCCACGTCATCCGACAAGTTGCGTGCCAGCGTCACCGCCTTCACCGCGGCCTCGACCACCTGGTCCGGTGTCATGCGCAGCTTCTTTTCCATGTGAATGGGGCTGGTGGCAATGAACGTATGGATGCGGCCCGAGTTGGCCGGCCGGATGGCCTCGCCGGCGCGGCGGATGTCATTCTCGTTGGCGCGCGCCAGCGAGCAGATCGTGGAATCCTTCACCGCCTCCGCAATGCTGCGGATGGCATCGAAATCGCCGGGCGAGGCAGCGGCGAAGCCGGCTTCGATCACGTCCACCCGCATGCGCTCCAGCTGGCGCGCCACGCGCAGTTTTTCTTCTCTGGTCATGGAGGCGCCCGGGCTCTGCTCGCCGTCGCGCAAGGTCGTGTCGAAAATCACCAAATGGTCTTTCATGCTCGTCTCCGATTGGAATGCGTCAAGAGTCGATCGGGGGTTTTGCCCTCGTCGGCCGAGTACAGCTCGAATTGTGGATTGGGGAATTTAGCGCGCGCGGCGCAGCAGCGGCCGGGCCAGCAGGAGGCCGCTGAAAAGAAGAGTTGCCGTCAGGAGAAGCGCGATCTGAAGCATTGTCCGAATATAGCCACATTCCGGCGTCGGCGCAAGGGGGTGTCAGGCAGGTGTGTCAGGCAGGCGCCTTGCGGCGCCGGAACCATCGCCAGGCGGCCATCACGTAACCGGAGATGGCGTAGCAGAGGAACAGGACGAAGAGGATTCCCGGCGGATAGCTGGATACCAGGACGAAGAAAAGAACGATCGCCAGCACGGCTATGAACGGCACGCTGCGCCGGAGGTTGATGTCCTTGCCGCTGTAGTAGCGGAAGTTGCTCACCATGGTCACCCCGGCGAAAATCGTCAGCGCCCAGGCCTGCCAGCGCACCTCTTCACCGGCGTAATTCAGGTCCATGAGGACCCAGACGAAGCCGGCGATCAAGGCTGCCGCCGCCGGGCTGGGCAGCCCCTGGAAGAACCGCTTGTCGACCACCTCGATATTGGTGTTGAAGCGCGCCAGGCGCAGCGCGGCGCCGACACAATAGATGAAGGCGGCGATCCAGCCCCACTTGCCCATGCCCTTCATGGCCCATTCGAACATCACCAGGGCCGGCGCCACGCCGAAGGAGACCATGTCGGAAAGCGAGTCATATTCCGCGCCGAAGGCGCTCTGCGTGCGAGTCAGCCGTGCCACGCGCCCGTCCAGGCCGTCCATGATCATGGCGATGAAGATGGCGACGGCAGCCTGCTCGAAGCGGCCGGTCATCGCCTGCACGATGGCGTAGAAGCCGGCAAACAGGGCTGCCGTCGTAAACAGGTTGGGCAGGATGTAGATCCCCCGCCGCCTGAATTCGGGGTTGACCAGCGCCTTGCGGGATCGGATCTCGGGCATGGCCCTATTGTAGCGGAGGGAACGCGGGCTGTCGGTTCAGGGCAGTTCGGCCAGGATGGTCGCCGAGGCGAAAACCTTGTCGCCGATCGTCACCTTGGCACGGGAGCCGGGCGGAAGATAGACATCCACGCGCGAACCGAAGCGGATGAAGCCGTAGCGCTGTCCGCGAGCAAGTGCATCTCCCTCCTTCACATAGCAGAGGATGCGCCGGGCGATCAGGCCCGCCACCTGCACGCTGGTGACATCCTGTCCGTCTGGGGTGCGCAACCAAATGGCATTGCGTTCGTTCTCCAGCGAAGCCTTGTCCAGCGCCGCATTGAGGAAGCTGCCGCCGTGGTACCAGCGGCCCTTCACTTCCCCATCCACCGGGCTGCGATTGGAGTGCACGTTGAAGACGTTCATGAAGACGCTGATCTTGAGCGCCTCCCGATCGACGTAAGGATCTCGCGTCTGCCGTATCGCGACGATGCGCCCGTCGGCAGGCGAGAGTACGTCCTTGGCCGTGCCCGGGATGGGCCGTGCCGGATCGCGGAAGAACTGCAGGACGAAAATCGTCCAGAGCCACAGCGGCGCCGACCAGCCCCAGCCCGCCAGCCCGCCCACGATGCATGCCGCCGCGATGGAAATCGCCAGGAAGGGCCAGCCCTCCCTGGCGATGATCGGATGCGGGTACGAAGACACTAGTTCTTGGTCTGGTCGACCAGCTTGTTCTTCTTGATCCACGGCATCATGTCGCGCAGCTTGGCGCCGACCTGCTCGATCGAGTGCGCGGCCATGTTGCGGCGGGAGGCCAGCAGCGTCGGCGCGCCGGCGCGGTTCTCGAGGATGAATTCCTTGGCGTACTGGCCGGTCTGGATCTCCTTGAGGATGCGCTTCATCTCGGCCTTGGTCTGCTCGGTGACGATGCGCGGGCCGCGCGTGATGTCGCCGTACTCGGCGTTGTTGGAAATCGAGTAGCGCATGTTGGCGATGCCGCCCTCGTAGATGAGGTCGACGATCAGCTTCACCTCGTGCAGGCACTCGAAATAGGCCATTTCCGGGGCATAGCCGGCCTCGACCAGCGTCTCGTAGCCGTTCTGGATCAGCTGCGTGAGGCCGCCGCACAGGACCACCTGCTCGCCGAACAGGTCGGTCTCGGTCTCCTCGCGGAAAGTGGTTTCGATGACGCCGCCGCGGGTGCCGCCGTTGGCCGCCGCATAGGACAGCGCGATGTCGCGCGCCTTCTTCGAGACGTCCTGGTGCACGGCGATCAGCGAAGGCACGCCGCCGCCCTGGACATAGGTCGAACGCACCAGATGGCCGGGGCCCTTCGGAGCGATCATGATGACGTCGAGATCGGCGCGCGGCTGCACCTGGCCGTAATGAATGTTGAAGCCGTGGGCGAAGGCCAGCGCCGCGCCCTTCTTGATGTTCGACTCGATGTCCTCGCGATAGACCTGGCCGATGTTCTCGTCCGGCAAGAGGATCATGACGAGGTCGGCACCCTTCACCGCGTCGCCGACGGACTTCACGGCCAGGCCGGCCTTCCTGGCCTTGTCCCAGGAGGCGCCGCCCTTGCGCAGGCCGACGGTGACCTTGACGCCGGAGTCGTGCAGGTTGAGGGCGTGGGCATGGCCCTGCGAGCCGTAGCCGACGATGGTGACCTTCCTGCCCTTGATGAGGGAGAGGTCGGCGTCCTTGTCGTAATAGACTTTCATGCTGTTCCTTTCAGTATTGCAAAAGTCAGTCCGCCGGAGACGGCGGAAGGTAACGGGAGATCAGACCTTGAGCACCCGGTCGCCGCGGCCGATGCCGCACACGCCGGTGCGCACGGTTTCCAGAATGAGCGAGCCGTCGATGGCCTCGATGAAGGAATCGAGCTTGGTGGTGTTGCCGGTCAGCTCGATGACGTAGGTCGATTCGGTCACGTCGATGATGCGGCCGCGAAAGATGTCCGACATGCGCTTCATTTCCTCGCGGTCCTTGCCGGTGGCGCGCACCTTGACCAGCATCAGCTCCCGCTCGATGTGGGCCGCCTCGGAAATATCCACGACCTTGATCACCTCGACCAGCTTGTTCAGCTGCTTGGTGATCTGCTCGATGACGTCGTCGGAGCCGGTGCTGACGATGGTCATGCGCGACATGGAGGGGTCCTCCGTCGGCGCCACGGTCAGGGATTCGATATTGTAGGCGCGAGCCGAGAACAGCCCGGACACGCGGGAGAGCGCGCCGGCTTCGTTTTCGATGAGTAGGGAAATAACGTGCCGCATGATGCTTATAGCTCTTCGGAGAGGATCATTTCGGTGAGGCCCTTGCCGCCCTGCACCATCGGATAGACGTTCTCCTTCGGGTCGATGGCGAAATCCATGAAGACCAGGTCGTCCTTGCGCTTGAAGGCTTCCTTCAAGGCCCCCTCGACATCGCCCGGCTTGTCGATGCGCATGCCGACATGGCCGTAGGCCTCGGCCAGCTTGACGAAATCGGGCAGCGCATCGACATACGATTCTGAGTAACGGTTGCCGTGGAAGAGCTGCTGCCACTGGCGCACCATGCCGAGATAGCCGTTGTTGAGCAGGATCACCTTCACCGGCAGGCGGTACTGCTTGCAGGTCGACAGCTCCTGATGCACATCTGCACGCTGCCCTCGCCGGTGACGCAGGCGACGGGCGAGCCGGGGTGCGCAAGCTGGACGCCCATCGCCGCCGGCAGGCCGAAACCCATGGTGCCGAGTCCGCCGGAATTCATCCAGCGGCGCGGCTTGTCGAATTTGTAGTACTGGGCCGCCCACATCTGGTGCTGCCCGACATCGGAGCAGACGAACGCCTCGCCCTTGGTCACTTCATACAGCTTCTCGACGACGAACTGCGGTTTGATGATCTTGCTCTTGCGGTCGTACTTCAGGCAGTCCTTGCCGCGCCACTCGTCGATCTGTTTCCACCACGCCTTGAGTGCCTTCTCGTCCGGGTGCTCGCCGCTGGCCGCCAGCAGCTTGGACACGTCTTCGAGCACCTCCGGCAGGTCGCCGACGATCGGCACGTCCACCTTGACCCGCTTCGATATCGAGGAGGGGTCGATGTCGATGTGAATGATCTTGCGCGGCACCTCGGCAAAATGCTCGGGATTGCCGATGACGCGATCGTCGAAGCGCGCGCCGACCGCGAGCAGCACGTCGCAATGCTGCATGGCCATGTTGGCCTCGTAGGTGCCATGCATGCCGAGCATGCCGACGAACTGCCTGTCGGTCGCCGGATAGCCGCCCAGGCCCATCAGGGTATTGGTCACGGGAAAACCAAGCTGCCTGACCAGCTTGGCGAGCTTGTCGGCGGCATTCGAAAGGACGACGCCGCCGCCCGTGTAAATCATCGGCCGCTTGGCTTCCAGCAGCAACTGTGCCGCCTTCTTGATCTGCCCCTGGTGCCCCTTGATCACCGGATTGTAGGAGCGCATGGCGATCGCCTTCGGATACGAAAACTCGCACTTCGCCGCCGAGATGTCCTTCGGGATGTCCACCAGCACGGGGCCGGGGCGGCCGCTCTTGGCCAGGTAGAACGCCTTCTTGATGGTGGCGGCCAGTTCCCGGATGTCCTTGACCAGGTAGTTGTGCTTGACGCAGGGCCGGGTTATGCCGACGGTATCGACTTCCTGGAAGGCGTCCTGGCCGATGTAGGCGGTAGGCACCTGGCCGGTGATGATCACCATCGGGATCGAATCCATGTAGGCCGTCGCGATGCCGGTCACCGCATTGGTCACGCCGGGACCGGAGGTCACCAGCGCGACGCCCACCTTTTCCGTGGAGCGGGCGTAGCCGTCGGCTGCGTGGACGGCTCCCTGCTCATGGCGCACCAGCACGTGCCGGACCTTGTCCTGCTTGAACAACTCGTCGTAAATGAAGAGAACCGAGCCGCCCGGATAGCCGAAAACATACTCGACCTTTTCTTCCTGCAGGCACCTGATTACAATTTCCGCACCAGTCAATACCATTCTTGCACCCAGAAGACTTGCATAACCAGCTGAAAAACTTGTGACTTTACTTACTCCCCCCGCGTTGGTCAAGGCATTTCGCGACCGTCGATTTCCTTCGCGCAGCTTGGAAAACTGAATCCTGGCCGCCAGAACGGAATTGTCGGATTTCCTCGCCAGCGTAGAGCGCCGTGCCTACAAGCAGGCGCTGTTCGCAGTGCGCGATGAAGAGACTGCGCTGGACATCGTGCAGGATTCCATGCTCAAGCTGGCGGAAAAATATGGCGACAAGCCGGCAGCGGAGTTGCCGATGCTGTTCCAGCGCATTCTGCAGAATACCATCCGCGATTTTTACCGCAGACAGAAGGTTCGATCGCTTTGGACCACGCTGCTATCGGCATTCTCATCCTCGGAAGAAGACGAATCCGACCCGCTGGAAACTTTGGAAATCGAGGAAGGGTCTTATTCATTGGCAACCCCACATGCCAGCTTTGAGCAATCACAACTCATTGAAATAATTGAAGAAGAAATTAAAAAACTGCCTCCGCGTCAACGTGAGGCATTTCTTATGCGTTACTGGGAAGATATGGATATCGCCGAAACCGCGGCGGCGATGGGCTGCTCCGAAGGCAGCGTCAAAACGCATTGTTCCCGTGCGACTCATTCATTGGCCACGGCATTGAAGGCAAAGGGCATCGAGCTATGAATACGGAACCGGAATTCGCCCACAAGATCCGCCATCATCTCAACCTGGCGACTGATGAGCTGGGCCGTAAAACTGCCGACAGGCTATTCGAAGCCCGTCAGAATGCTCTTGCCCGCCAAAAAACTGCCGGCGCGCAGTTAAGCCTTGCCGGGGTCGGCCATATGGCCGCGGACGTGATACTGCCTCATGCCAGGGCGCTGGTCGCCATCATAGGCTTGGTCGTCGGGGTTGCCGGGGTAACGACGTGGAACGATTTCCAGAAAGCGGCCGAGAATGCGGAAATCGACAGCGCATTGCTTGCGGACGACCTGCCGATCAACGCCTACCTCGACAAGGGCTTCCAGGCATGGCTTTCAGAGCATTCGTCGCAGGACTGATTCTATTCCTCTCCCTGTTCCCACCTGCCGACGCGGTTGTCCCTGAGCTCGGGCAACCGAGGTGGGCGGAACTGTCCCTGGAACAAAAGCAGATACTTTCCCCCCTTTCCCACGAGTGGGACAGGATGGAGGCCTATCGCAAAAAGAAATGGCTCGACATCGCCAAGCGCTATCCCGGAATGAAACCGGAAGAGCAGGCGCGCGTCCAGAGCCAAATGAAAGACTGGGCATCCCTGACGCCGGATCAGCGGATGCACGCCAGGGAACAGTATAAAACCCTGCAAAAGGCCCCTCCGCAGACGAAGGAAGCCCTCAAGCAGAAATGGCAGCAGTACAAGGAACTGCCGGACGAAGAGAAGAAGCGCCTGGCGGAAAAGGCGCGCCGCAAACCCTCCTCCACCCAAGGTCTGGCCGGGCAGCAGAGGACGGCGCGTAAGTTTCCGGCAACCCCACCTCAGCCGCTTCCGGCTGCAAACCCGATCCCGGTCCCCGCGCCTGCTGTCGCACCGGCGACAGAGCCGGCAGCGGCCCCTCAGGCCAGTTCCAATCCTGTTGCCGAAGAACCTGTTCCGGCCGCGCCGGCAGCGTCGCCCGACGCCCCCACCTCATCTGCCCAGCAGTAGCCGTGGCGGACTTGCCGGACGCGCACGACGCTGCCCCCAGCATTCGCCGGCGGCTGCTCTGCATGTTGTATGAGTCCTTGCTGCTGGTTGGCGTACTGGCTGTCGCCTTTTTCTTGCCGAATTTCCTGATCGGCATGTTCTGGCAAATCGCCATGCCGGGTCCGTTGCTCTGGCTTCACGTGTTCATGGTGCTGCTGGCCTATTTCGGCTGGCTTTGGAAGCGCGGCGGACAGACCCTGGCCATGCAGACCTGGAAGATCCGCCTTGTGTCGGCCGACGGGGCGGCGCTGACAAACCGGCAGATCCTGCTTCGCTACGCCCTGGCCTGGCCCGGCATCCTGATGGGAGGACTCGGACTCCTGTGGGCACTGGTCGACCCGGATCGACAGTTCCTGCATGACCGGATCGCCGGCACCCGCCTGGCGAGGGCGTGACTTCAGCGTCGCTCAACCCACCACAGCATGCCTGCCGCCGCCAGCAGGAATAATGCGCTCGGCGTCATGGCCGAGAAGTAAGGCGGCCAGCTGTTGATGGCGCCGAGATTGGAAAACAGGCCATTCAGCATGTGAAAGCCGATGCCGAGCATGATGCCGGTAAACACTTTCACGCTGACCGCTCCCATGCGATCCTGCAGGTAGGCGAAGGGCAGGGCCAGCACCATCATCACCAAGGCCGCCAGCGGATAGACGGCCTTCTTCCACATCGCGATTTCATAGCGCTGGGTCTTGACCTGGTTCTCCCGGAGATGCTGGATATAACGGTACAGGCTGGCCACCGACATCCGTTCGGGCATCACCAGCAATACCCCCAGGATCTCCGGGTTGATGGCGGATTGCCAGATCGCCTCGGGCAAAAAAGACACGACAGCCCTGTCCTTCTCGAAATGGGTTTGGGACACTTCGGTGAGGCGCCACTTGCCCGGCGGCACATACACCCCGCGCTTGGCCTCGGAAATCGAGCGCAGGACCTGCTTCTTGTCGAATTCGTAGATGCGCACGCCCTCCAGCGAGGTGTCCGGCCGTACTGTTTTCACGTTGATGAAGCTGAGGTCGTCCTTGACCCATAGGCCGGTCTTGAATTCCTGGCCGACGACATCCGATATCGCCGCAACCCGTATTTCCTTGGCCGCACGCTCCGCCGGCGGTGCAATGAAGTCCCCGACGATGAAAGTCAGCAGGACGAATGCCAGGCCGACCTGAAGCAGCGTGACGAGGATTTCGGCCGTCGACAGGCCCGAGGCGCGCAAGACGGTTATCTCGGAATGTCGCGCCAGCACGGTCAGTGCATAGAGCGTCCCGATCAATACGGCAATCGGCATCAGCTCATAGACATGCCCTGGTTGCGTCAGCAGCACGAACAGCAGCATCTGCCTGAGTTGATAACTGCCCTTGCCCAGGCTTTCGAGCTCATGGATGAGATCGAAGAAGGCGAACAGCATCAGGAATGCCGCCAGCACCAGCATTACGGACGAGTAAATTTCCCTGGCGAGGTGCCGCTTGTATATCTTCACTTGCGCAACCGCAATCGTGGCAGCAGGGACAGGCGTTTCATGAAATACAGGACCAGAATGACGAACATCACCGCATGCACCAGCCACCAGCCGACCTCGAATCGCATCTTCCCCTGCGAAACCCAGGCCTGGCTGATGGAAATCATGTTGTTGTAGAGCATGTAGGTCAGCAATGCCAGGATCAGGTTGTTGGTTCGGCCGGCCCGCGGGTTGACGAAGCCGAGGGGAATCGCGAGCAGCGCCAGGTTCAGTGCCGCCAGCGGTATGCCGATGCGCCACAGCAACTCGCCCATGTTGCGGCCGTCCCGGTTCTGCACCAGCGTCCAGGTTGGCGTGTTCCGGTTGGTCAGTTCGACCTGGCTCGCCTCCTTGGATTCGATGCGCACCCCGTAGCGTTCGAATTCCATGACCCGGTATTCCGGCGAACCCGGCGTGCCCTCGTAGCGCCGCCCATTGACCATGACGACGAACTTGTCGCCATTCGGCATGGTTTCGGTGTAGCCATCGGAAGACATCATGACGCCGAGCCGCCCGTTCTGCACCGAGCTGATGAAAATGTTGCGCACCTTGCCCTGGTCGGCGGTGCCGAGATCGTCCGAGGCGGCTTCGACAAAGAACACCTTGTCTCCCCTGGCGGATTCCTTGAAGGCCCCGGGCGATACCCGGGCCACGTCATCCCGCGTATCCATGCGCTGCCGGTATTCGGCGCTCTTCGACTGGGCCCAGGGCGACAGCACGAAGGAGATGGCGGCGATCCCCAGCACCAGGGGAAGGGCGAATTTCAGGATCGGCCTCAGCCAGGCCGTCAAGGGAACGCCGCAGGAGAACCAGACGGCCATTTCGGAATCCCGATAGCTCCGCGAAAGCGTCAGCAAGATCGAAATGAACAGCGTCAGCGAGAGCACGACATGCATCTGGGTCAGCGCGCCGAAGCCGAGCATGGCCAGCACGGATTCGGGCACGATCCTGCCGCCGACCGCCTGGCTCAGGAGGCGAATCAGTTGGGTCGTGATCAGAATGGCGAAGAGCGCCACGAAGATCGCACCGGCAGTGCCGGTGCATTCCCGGATCACCGCACGTTCAAAGGTAAGCCCGCGCGCCATTTTGACTTTATCGGAGGGGAAAAGGGATAATCCGAGCCTGGTTTGCGAGAGAGGAGTTGCGCGTGGAATTTAGCATAAAAAGCCTTGCGCCGGAGAAGGCCCGGTGCGATTGCATCGTCGTCGGCGTGTTCGACTCGAGAAAGCTGTCGGAACCGGCGCAAAGGCTGGACAAGGCCGCCGGCGGCCACCTGGCCGGCATCCTGCGCCGCGGCGACATGGAGGGCAAGGCCGGCGCCACGCTGCTCGTGCATGGCGCGCCTCGCATCGCCGCCGGGCGGGTGCTGCTGGTCGGCCTCGGCAAGGAGGCGGAGTTCGGCGAGAAGGCCTATCGCGAGGCCGTGGCCGCCGCAATGCGCGTCCTGAAGGGCACCGGCAGCAAGAACATCGTCGTCACCCTGAGCGAATTGCCGGTCGCCAAGCGCAGCGCCGCCTGGCGGGTGCGCCAGGGCGCGCTGGCCATCAACGAAGCCTTTTATCGTCCCGACCAGCTCAAGTCGAAGAAGGAGAACGACCAGCCCAGGCTGTCCGCCATTGCATTCTCCGTAGCCGGCAAGGACGTCCGCCCCGCCGCCGCAGCGCTGGACCAGGGCGTCGCCATCGCCCGGGGCATGGACCTCGCCCGCGAACTGGGCAACCTGCCGGCCAACATCTGCACACCGACCTATCTTGCGCAGCAGGCGCAGAAGCTGGCGAAGGAATGCAAGCTGAAATGCGAAGTGCTCGACCGCGCCCGCATGGAAAGGCTCGGCATGGGCTCGCTGCTTTCCGTCGCCCGCGGCTCGCACCAGCCGCCGCGCTTCATCGTGCTGCAGTACCACGGCGGCAAGACCAGGGAAAAGCCCGTCGTGCTGGTCGGCAAGGGCATCACTTTCGACACCGGCGGCATTTCGCTCAAGCCGGGCGCCGAGATGGACGAAATGAAGTACGACATGTCCGGCGCCGCCAGCGTGCTCGGCACCTTCCGCGCCCTCGCCGCCATGAAGCTGCCGCTGAACGTCGTCGGCCTCATCCCCACCACGGAAAACATGCCGGGCGGCGCCGCCACCCGGCCGGGCGACATCGTCACCTCGATGTCCGGCCAGACCATCGAGATCCTCAACACCGATGCCGAGGGCCGGCTGATCCTGTGCGACGCCCTCACCTATGCCGAGCGCTTCGATCCGGAATGCGTGGTCGACGTCGCCACGCTCACCGGCGCCTGCGTCATCGCGCTGGGCGCCGTGGCCTCCGGCCTGCTGGCCAACGACGACGGGCTCGCGGCGGAATTGCTCGAAGCCGGCCAGGCTTCCGGCGACCGCGCCTGGCAGCTGCCGCTGTGGGACGATTACCAGGAAATGCTGAAAAGCAACTTCGCCGATATCCCCAACATCAGTGGCAGCCGTGCGGCGGGCACCATCACCGGGGCCTGCTTCCTGGCGCGTTTCACCAAGCAATACCGCTGGGCGCACCTCGACATCGCCGGCACCGCCTGGCGCTCGGGCAAGGAAAAGGGTTCCACCGGGCGCCCCGTCCCGCTGCTGACCCACTTCCTGCTGAAACGCGCCGGCAAGCTGTGACCAGCATCGACTTCTACCACGGCGCCGCGGACAAGGTGCAGTCCGCCTGCCGATTGATCGGCGACCTGTACGCCGAGGGCCGCAGGGTGCTGGTGTATGCGCCGGAGGAGGGGCTCGCCACCCAGATTGACCGCCAGCTGTGGATCCAGCCGGCAACCGGCTTCCTGCCGCATTGCCGCAGCGGCGATGCCCTGGTCGCCGAGACGCCGATCCTGATCGGCGCTTCGCTGGACAATAGCGCCCACCACGACGTGCTGGTGAATCTCGACGGGGACCTGCCGCCGGCCTTCTCCCGTTTCGAGCGGCTGGTCGAAATCGTCGGCACGGACGAGTCCGATCGTGGCCCGGCGCGCGAGCGCTTCAGGTTCTATCGCGACCGCGGCTATGCCATCGCGGCGCACGATCTCTCGAAGGACTGAATCGTGAGCGACGACGTCTTCGGCAAGGCCGACGCGCTGATGCGGCGCCGGGCCTTCGTCGCCGGCGGCGCGCAGACGTCGCCTCCGCACGAGGACCTGCCGGTGCTCACCGACGTCGTCGATCCCAGCAACGCCGTGCCGGCCTTGTCGGCGGCCCTCTCGGGCAGCCCGGGCGCGGAACACCTGGCCGAGCGCATGCGCGACCTGCTGGCCCCCTTGCCGCCGGACATCGCCCGCGCCGTCGAGAACTGGCTGGTCGCCACGCTGCCGCGGCTGGTCGCGCGCCGCCTCGACGGCATCGCCGAACAGGTCGCCGAGGAAGTCGGCGCCGCCCTGCGCGAGACACTGCCGCTGCTCATCTCCGACCTGATCCGCTCGGCCCAGGAACGCACCCGGCAAGACAGGTAAAGTCAGTCGGCGCGGCACGGCGCTCCGGTATAATTTCGCCTTTTGCGCATTGCCTTTCAGCAGAGCGATGGAACTCGCCAAATCCTTCGAGCCGGCCGACATCGAGCGCCGCTGGTACCCGCTGTGGGAGTCGCGCGGCTATTTCGCCGCCGGCGCCGACACCGCCAAGACCGACAACTTCTGCATCCTGCTGCCGCCGCCGAACGTCACCGGCACGCTGCACATGGGTCACGGCTTCAACCAGACGCTGATGGATGCGCTGACGCGCTACCACCGCATGTGCGGCGCCAACACGCTCTGGCAGCCGGGCACCGACCACGCCGGCATCGCCACGCAGATCGTCGTCGAGCGCCAGCTCGACGCGGAAGGCGTTTCTCGCCACGACCTCGGCCGCGAGAAGTTCCTCGAGCGCGTCTGGCAGTGGAAGGCGTATTCCGGCGGCACCATCACGCGGCAGATGCGGCGGCTGGGCACCTCGCCCGACTGGTCGCGCGAGCGCTTCACCATGGACGCGGGCCTTTCGAAAATCGTCACCGAGACCTTCGTCCGCCTCTACCGCGAGGGGCTGATCTACCGCGGCAAGCGGCTGGTCAACTGGGACCCGCAGCTGCTCACCGCGGTGTCCGACCTGGAAGTCGTGTCCACCGAGGAAGACGGCACGATGTGGGAGATCCGCTATCCGTTCGTCGAAGGCGATGGTGCCCTGATTGTCGCCACGACGCGGCCGGAGACGCTGCTCGGCGACGTCGCCGTCGCCGTGCACCCCGAGGACGAGCGTTACGCCAAACTGGTCGGCAAGCACGTGCACCTGCCGCTCACCGGCCGCAGCATCCCGATCATCGCCGACAGCTATGTCGACAAGGAATTCGGCACCGGCTGCGTCAAGATCACGCCGGCGCACGACTTCAACGACTGGCAGGTCGGCCACCGCCACGGCTTCGCGCCGATGTCCATCCTCACGCTTGACGCGCGCATCAACGAGCACGGCCCGGAGAAATACCGCGGCCTGGACCGCTACGAGGCGCGCAAGGCCATCGTCGCCGACCTCGAAGCGCAGGGCCTGCTCGCCTCGGTCAAGCCGCACAAGCTGATGGTGCCGCGCGGCGACCGCAGCAACGCCGTGATCGAGCCGATGCTCACCGACCAGTGGTTCGTCGCCATGAGCAAACCCGGCGCCGACGGCAAGAGCATCGCCGCCAAGGCGCTCGAATGCGTGGCTTCCGGCGAAATCCGCTTCGTGCCCGAGCAGTGGGTGAACACCTACAACCAGTGGCTCAACAACATCCAGGACTGGTGCATCTCGCGCCAGCTATGGTGGGGCCACCAGATTCCGGCCTGGCACGCCGACGACGGCCGCGTCTACGTCGCCCATGACGAGAACGAGGCCTATACGCTCGCCCGCGCCGACGGCTACACGGGCGGCCTCGAGCGCGACCCGGACGTGCTCGACACCTGGTACTCCTCGGCGCTGTGGCCGTTCTCGACGCTGGACTGGACGCCGGAATGGCCGCAGAAGTCGAACCCCGCGCTCGATCTCTACCTGCCCTCGACGGTGCTGGTCACCGGCTTCGACATCATCTTCTTCTGGGTGGCGCGCATGGTGATGATGACGAAGCACATCACCGGCAAGATTCCCTTCCGCGACGTCTATGTGCACGGCCTGATCCGCGACGCCGAAGGGCAGAAGATGTCGAAGTCGAAGGGCAACGTGCTCGACCCGATCGACCTCATCGACGGCATCTCGCTCGACGACCTGGTGGCCAAGCGCACGACGGGGCTGATGAACCCGAAGGATGCGCCCAAGATCGAGAAGCGCACGCGCAAGGAATACCCGAACGGCATTCCCGGCTTCGGCACCGACGCGCTGCGCTTCACCTTCGCCTCGCTCGCCAGCCCGGGGCGCGACATCAAGTTCGACATGGGCCGCTGCGAGGGCTACCGCAACTTCTGCAACAAGCTGTGGAACGCCACGCGCTTCGTACTGATGAACTGCGAAGGGCAGGACTGCGGCCTGCAGGACGGCCACGCCTGCGGCAGCGACATCGTCTTCTCCGCCGCCGACCGCTGGATCGTCAGCCGCCTGCAGCGCACCGAAGCCGAGGTGGCGCGGCACTTCGCGGAGTACCGCTTCGACCTGCTCGCCCGCGCCCTCTACGAGTTCGTCTGGGACGAATACTGCGACTGGTACGTCGAGCTGGCCAAGGTGCAGTTGCAGGGCGGCAATCCGGCGCAGCAGCGCGGCACGCGCCGCACCCTGGTGCGGGTGCTGGAAACCACGCTGCGCCTGGCGCATCCGCTGATCCCCTTCATCACCGAAGAGTTGTGGCAGAAGGTGGCGCCGGTGGCGGGGCGCGCCGGCGAGAGCATCATGCTGGCGCCCTATCCCGTCGCCGAGCCCGCGCGCATCGACGAGCGGGCCGAGGCCGAAGTGCAGACGCTGAAGGACCTCGTCAATGCCTGCCGCAGCCTGCGCGGCGAAATGAACCTCTCGCCGGCGCAGAAGGTGCCGCTGTTCGCCGCCGGCGACAGGAACCGCATCGCCGCCTGCGCGCCCTACCTCGCCGCGCTGGCGAAACTCTCCGAGGTGGCGGCCACCGGCGACGAGCTGCCGCCGGGCGACGCGCCGGTCGCCATCGTCGGCGACTTCCGCCTCATGCTGAAGATCGAGATCGACGTCGCCGCCGAGCGCGAGCGCCTGATGAAAGAGATCGCCCGCATCGAGGGCGAGATCGCCAAGGCAAACGCCAAGCTCGCCAACGAGGGCTTCGTTGCGCGCGCCCCCGCCGCCGTCGTGGCGCAGGAGAAGGAGCGGCTGGCGAATTTCGGCAGCCACGCCGAAAGGCTGCGCGCGCAGCTGGCACGGCTATAACCGTGGTCGCCGCTTCGTCATCCCCGCGGAAGCGGGGATCCAGAACGGCCTGCGCAGTCCCAATGGATTCCCGCTTCCGCGGGAATGACAATACAGAGTGAAACCCATCCTGCGGGCGCTCGCCCAGCGCAACTTCCGCCTGTATTTCATCGGCCAGGGCGCTTCCCTGGTCGGCACCTGGATGCAGACCATCGCCCTGTCCTGGCTGATCTACCGGCTGACCGGCTCGCCCTTCATGCTCGGACTGGCTGCTTTCGTCGGCCAGATCCCGATCCTCTTCCTCGCCCCCATCGGCGGGGTCTGGTCGGACAGGATGAATCGCCGCCGCGCCATGTTCCTCACCCAGGCGCTGTCGCTCCTGCAGGCCGCCGTGCTGGCGGGACTGACTTTTGCCGGCCGGGTGGAGGTCTGGCACCTGCTGGCGGCGGCGGCCTTTCTCGGCGTCGTCAACGCCTTCGACACGCCGCTGCGGCAGGCTTTCCTGCTGGATCTGGTCGGCTCGCGGGAACACCTGCCGACGGCCATCGCCCTCAACTCGGCGATGATGAACGGCTCGCGCCTGATCGGGCCGGCGCTGGCCGGCCTCGTGCTGTCCTGGTCGAGCGAAGCCTGGTGCTTCCTGCTCAACGCCCTCTCCTACCTCGCGGTGATCGCCTCGCTGGCCCTGATGCGCCTGGCGGCGCCGCAACCCGGCCAGGTCCGCTCGGACTGGTTCGCCGGCCTCAAGGAAGCCGTGCGCTTCGCCTTCGGCTTCGCGCCCAGCCGCAACCTGATCGGCCTGGTCGCGCTGGTGAGCTGCGTGGCGGCGCCCTACGCCTCCCTCATGCCGGTGTTTGCCCGCGACATTCTCGGCGGCGGCGCCCACACCCTCGGCCTGCTGGTGGGCGCCTCCGGCGCCGGCGCCATGGCCGGCGTTCTGCTGCTCGCCGTGCGCAAGACGGCCTCGGGCCTGGAACGGATCATCGCGCTGGCCGGGCTAACCGCCGGCACCGGCCTGATCCTGTTCTCGCAATCGCAGGCGCTGTGGCTGTCCCTGGCGATCCTGCCCTTCATCGGCTTCGGCATCATCGCGATTGCCGCCTCGGCGAACACCATCCTCCAGCTGGTCGCCCCCGACGCCATGCGCGGACGCCTGGTCAGCCTGCACGTCGCCGCCTTCCTCGGCGTCATGCCGCTGGGTTCCCTCGCCTTCGGCCTGCTGGCCGAGCGCTTCGGCGCGCCAGCCACGGTGGCCGGCGGCGGCACGCTCTGCCTGCTCGGCGCCGCCTGGTTCGCCAGCCGCCTGGGCGTCATGCGGGAACTGCTCGATCCCCATTACGCCAGGCATTGATGGCGTTTGTCAGCGCGCGTCCTTCTTGCCGCCGGCGGTGAGCGCCAGCGCCTCGCGGATCGCCTCGGGCGACTTCATGATGTTCATGAAACTGTTCGCCCCCATCATGGCGAGATCCGGGAAGCTGATGGCGATGCGGAAGCGGGCGTACAGCGCATACACCTTGTTGTCCGAGACCAGGATGTCGTAGGGCAGGTGGGCGGTCGACCTGACGTCCTTGAAGTCGATCTCGCTCATGATGTACTTGTCGTCCATGAACTTGCCGGTCTCGCCCTCGCCCTTCATGGCGACGCCGAAGAGGGTTTCCTTCTTGCCGGCGACGTCGACGCGATAGACCTTGGTCACGCCGTATTTGCCGGCGGCCAGACCCGCCTCGACCGCCTTCAGCGCCTCTTCGTAGCTGCCGTACTTGACGAACTCGTTCGGCTCGTCGAAATATTCCATGCCGAAGGTGTAGTGGTACTTGCGCAGCTTTTCCGCCGCCAGGCCCTTGGCACCGAACTCCTCGATCCGGCCCAGCGCCGCCTGCAACCCGGCCGAGGTATTCTTGAGATCACCGGCCATGCGGTAGGCGTTCGCCATATACACCGGATTGGTGTAGGCGACCTGCACCTCGTTGCCGACCTTGGTGACGGAGACGCGCTGGGCCGCGCCGAAGCCGCCGTGCTCGGACTTGGCGGCAGTGGTACGCATCTCGTCATTGGTGACGGCAATCACCACGGCGTTGGGATAGGGCGAATAGCTGCCGGCGATGGTGAAGCCATTCTTCGCCAGCGCCGCCTTCGCTTCATCGGCTTTCGCCGCCACCTCGCCGGGTCCCTTCGAGGCCAGCACGAAGGGTTTCAGCAGGGCATCCTGCGCATGGACGCCGCCGATCAGGAAAAACAGGCAAAACACACCCCTGAGAAATGCTCTCATCGTTCTCTCCTCCTTTGGTATTTACAGTCGTGCGGACATGAAGCAAAGGGCCGAAGCGCACGCGCTTCGGCCCCATTTTTACCGCATTGCCAGACAGGGCCGGATCAGAACTTCAGGCCGTAGGCGATGCCCAGCGAGTCTTCGTACATCTTCAGGTTGGCTTCAACTGTTCCCGGAGGAGCCAGCGGGAAGGAACCCGAACCCTTTACCTTCTTGCTGAAGGCATGCATATAGGAGACCGTCAACTCCGAAGCGGGCGACACGGCCCACGTCGCACCCAGTGTCAGATGGTTCTCGATCACCCCTGGGGCGAGCATGTTGAACAGGGTCTCGCGTTTGGGAATCGGTTGATGATTGCTCGTGCTGACGCCGGCGCGCAGCGTCAGGCTGTCGCTCCAGGCATAGCTGACGCCCAGCTTGAACACTGTCATGTCACGCCAGCCGAAACCGGGGCCATTGTCGCTGCCCAAGGGATTGCCCGCCAACATGTTGAAGACCGAGTTGGAAATCGAATCGATGCTGCCGTAATTGATCTGCTGGATATCGGCCGCCACGGTCAGTTTCGGCGTGGCCTTGACCGCAATGCCGATGCCGTAGTTTTCTGGAATATCGAAATCCCCCTGCTCGGCAAACAGGCCCTTGTACTTGCCGAACTTTTTCATCCAGGTGCGCGACTGATAGGTCGCACCGACGGTTACCGCGTCGGTCAGATTGCCCGTATAGCCGAGCCTGATGCCCCATCCGGTCGAGGTATCCGTACCCCGATCCGTCATGCTGGCTGGAAACATTGAAAATCCGGCAAATCCACCCAATCCATCGGCCCGGAAACGCTGATAGGCGAGATTCAGGGTCACCCCTACGGCATGGTTCTTGTTGATCTTGTAGGCGAAGGTCGGGGCAATGAACAACTGCTCCAGGTTCACGCCGGTTTTCTGACCACTGAATCCATTAAACGGGGGTATGCCGCCACTGGTAGGAAAAGGTCCGCCTGGGCCGTTGTTGTATGTGCTGTTCATGCCGCCGTTGCCATACACGCTAACGCCAAGGGCCATGTTCCAGCCGAGCATCTTGTTGAATCCGAACTCCGGTACGAGGAAATTTTTCTTGCCGCTGCCGTCGTAATCACCCAAGAAAGGAATGGGGGCGCCAACAGGTGATACAAACTCCGAATCGCGAATCGGCCGGAACCAGTCGATGCCGACGTCGAGGCGGTCGCCGACGAAAGCCATGCCGGCCGGGTTGGTCGCTGCGGCCATGGCATCCTGCGGCAGGGCGATGCCGACGCCGGCCATGCCCTTGGACTTCATGCCGTAGCCGTGCGAGAAATAGCCGTTGGTGGCCAAAGCCATTCCCGGTGCCGCGAGAGCCATCGCGCCGAGAATGCCTGCAAGCTGTTTGAGTTTCATCGTTCCCCTCCGGTTTTCATATATCAATTAAATCAATGCGTTAATAGGTTTTATTAAACAGCCCTATTAGATTAACCCTACGCGCCGCATCGCCTGACGGCAACGCAATTTCAGTTTTTTCATCCCTTTTTATTCATTGTTGTTGCTTTTCCGCAACATCACATGAACAGGCTGACATCCGCTTGCTGGCAGATCGGCAGCGCGGTGGCGGCGCCGGCGTATTCGTTCACTTCCGGGATGAAGTCGTCGTGGGTGAAGCCGAACAGGTCGACGGTCATCTGGCAGGCGATGAACTTCACGCCCGCCTCGACGCACAGGCTGCGCAGCTCGGCGATGTCGGCGACGCCGTTGTTCTTGATGGTCTGCTTCATGAGCATCGTCGCCACCGACTCGAAGCCGGGCAGGTTGGTCTGGATGAGGTTGGGCATGAGGAACTTGTTCCAGTCGATGCCCTTGAACCAGTCCGGGCCGAAGGGCATTTTCATCGGCATGCCGGGGTTGCCGAGCGGGCTTACCTTCAGCTCGCTGACATCCTTCTTCAGCAGGTTGAGGCCGTAGAAGGTGAAGAAGATGGTGACGTCCCAGCCGAGCGCTGCGGCGGTCGAGCTGAGGATGAAGGGCGGATAGGCCCAGTCCAGCGTGCCGCGCGTGGCGATGATGGCCATCGAGGGCGTTTTCGCCGCCTTCAGCTCCTCGAGTTTCTGCGGAAGGATTTCATCCAGGCGCTGCCTGATCAGCGCATCCAGGGAAGCCTGGTCGGTGGGCATGTTCACAACGCATCTCCTCTTTTCGACAATGACAAACCGGATTGCCGTGTTCTTATAGTTGATCCATCGACAGCGGCTAATGATGTTCCAAGCCACCGGACGGCACCAGTCGATTCTTCTTATCGTGGCATATCAACCGCGTATGTTGCGCTGCGGCGAATCGAGTCCGCCAAAAAGCAAACGGCCCGGTCGTCCGGGCCGTTTCTCGGCGGAACCTTGTCGTCCGACGCTTACTTGCGCTTGATGTAGAACTCGAACTCCTTGCCGTGCTCGGCGGTCGACAGCAGTTCGTTGCCGGTCTGCTTGGCGAAGGCGGCGAAGTCCTTCACCGAGCCGGGATCGGTGGCCATGATGCGCAGCACCTGGCCGCTTCCCATCTCGGCCAGCGCCTTCTTGGCGCGCAGGATCGGCAGCGGGCAGTTGAGTCCCTTGGCATCCAGTTCCTTGTCGAAATTCATGTGTGCTCCTTTGTTTGGGTGAATGGTCGCGCCTGCATTTCAGACGCGCCTAATATACTTTCGCGCCGGGCGTGGCGCAACCTCCCGCAGGCAAGGCAAACATCGAATTTCCTTTTCGCCGTATTCATGAAACCGCCTGGTAGTAGAGGTTCTGCGGATGATTGGCCTGCGCGAAGAAGAACCAGCGCTCCGCCAGCAGGCCAAGATACTGCACGATGAAGGCGGCGCCGGCGGCGCCGGCGGCGAGCAGGCCGAGCGGCAGGGCGAAGGCGAGGACGAGGAAGATCCATTTCACCTGGCGCAGGAAGCCGGGCGTGCGGCCGTGGAAGAACTCGCGCGTGTTGAACGAGCCGCCCATGGCGCCCTGCGCCTTCTGCACGATGCGCGGATGCCTGGCGCCGATGGCGGTGCGCAGGCTGGACTTCGGCTTCAGGCGCGCATTGCGCAGCAGCGAGACGGCGCGGCCGAGGCAGGCCAGCGCGGTGAGGATCATCGCCCAGCCGCCGAGCAGGCCGGCCACTTCGGGGGCCCACCGCGCCGACAGGGCCGTGGCCAGCACGAAGCCCGAGGCGCCGCCCAGCAGGATGTAGTTGATCACCGTCAGCGGCGTGTGCCACTCCTGCAGGAAGCGCAGGCAGGCGTAGATCATCGCCGTGCAGACGAACAAGGCGAAGGCCAGCAGCGTGCCGCCCATGCCGAGGAAAAAAGTCAGTCTCACCGGCACGGCGGAGGGCAGGGTCGCCAGCAGCGGGTTGAAGCCGGCGTAGTGGGCGATGCCGTACAGGAACACCGCGCCCATGAAGGCCGGCAGCACGATCACCTCGCGCGACAGCCAGGAAGTGCGCCAGCGCGCCGCCGCGCGCCAGGCGCGCTCGGGGCGGCCGAGGTGGAAGAAGGAGGCGGCGAGGCCGAGGACGAGAAAGCCCAGCGCGACGGCGCTGCCCAGCGCGTAGAAGCGGCTGTCCTGCGCCGGCAGCAGTCCGAAGACGGCGTAGGACTCGACGGTGAACAGGGCCAGGAACAGCCCCTGGCCGGCGCCGATCAGGGTGGTCAGGAAAACGACGGAGAAGGCGGGATGCATGTTTGCAATACAGTTTCGGGTTTCGAGTTACGGGTTTCGGGTTTCGGGTTCGGCACCGCGCACTGCGCGGCCACGCAACGCGCAACGCGATACGCGCGACTCGAAACCCGCATCGCGAAACCCGGAATCACCATGACGTCACGTCGTCGAGCGAGGGCTCGCTCAGTGCCGGCTTGGGCAGCCGGCCCTCGATCTTCAGCGGGTTGTCGGCGCGCACCAGTTCGTCCTCGTGGATGCGCAGCTTCGTCTTGCGTCGCGGCAGGTAGTGGTTGGCCGGCTGCGTGCCCCACTCCGGCATCAGCGGGTAGCCGCCGTTCTCGCGGATCGCCTGCGACACCTCGGAGTCGGGATCGTGCACGTCGCCGAACAGGCGCGCGCTGGTCGGGCAGGCCTTGACGCAGGCCGGCTTGCGGTCGATCTCCGGCAGCGTATGGTCGTAGATGCGGTCGACGCACAGCGTGCACTTCTTCATCACCTTCTGCTTCTCGTCGATCTCGCGCGCGCCGTAGGGGCAGGCCCAGGAGCAGTACTTGCAGCCGATGCACTTGTCGTAATCGACGAGGACGATGCCGTCCTCCTTGCGCTTGTAGGAGGCGCCGGTCGGGCACACCGGCACGCAGGGCGGCTCCTCGCAGTGCAGGCAGGACTTCGGGAAGTGCACGGTTTCCGTGTTCGGGAACTCGCCCACCTCGAAGGTCTGCACGCGGTTGAAGAAGGTGCCGGTCGGGTCGGCGCCGTAGGGGTTGAAGTCGGAGAGCGGACCCGCGCTGCCGGAGGTGTTCCATTCCTTGCAGCTCGTCACGCAGGCGTGGCAGCCGACGCAGACGTTGAGGTCGATCACGAGAGCGAGTTGAGTCATTGAGCACCTCGCCCTGTAGGTCGGGCTTCAGCCCGACACGGCTGCCGATGTCGGGCTGAAGCCCGACCTACAACACACATCATGGCCGCCTCCCCGCAACAAAGCTCCACAGGCTCTTGCGCTCCTCCTGTCCAGGATAGGGCTTGAGCGGTTCGAACTGAGGCGCCGTCTCCGCCGTCTCGCCGGAACTGACTTTTGCAATCCGCACGCGCACGTCGTACCAGGCGGCCTGGCCGGTGATCGGGTCGGAGTTGCTGATGCGCGCCTGCCCGGCGGGCAGCTCCTCCGAGATGACGTGGTTGAGCAGGAAGCCCAGCTTGGCCTCGTTCGCATCCGGCGTCAGGTTCCAGGCGCCGGCGGCCTTGCCGATGGCGTTCCAGGTCCACACCGTGCCCGGCTCCACCGCCTCGGAGTGGCGCGCCATGCAGCGCACCTTGCCCCACTGCGACTCGACCCAGATCCAGTCGCCGTCGTCGATGCCGGCGAGCCGCGCCGTGCGGGCGTTCACGAACAGGTAGTTGTGGGCGTGGATCTGCCGCAGCCAGGCGTTCTGCGAGTCCCAGGAGTGGTACATCGCCATCGGCCGCTGCGTGACCGCGGCGAGCGGATACTGGCGCGTGTCGGTGGCCTGCACTTCCAGCGGCTCGTAGTAGAAGGGCAGCGGGTCGAAGTAGGTCTCGATGCGCTGCTTCAGGTGCTCGGGCGGCTTCCGCGTGATGCCCTTGCCCTGGGCGGCGAGGCGGAATTTCTGCAGCACCTCCGAGTAGAGGTGGATCAGGATCGGCTCGGCATAGCGGGTGATGCGGTTCCTCTGCGACCAGTCGAGGTAGCCCTGGTTCCAGTTGCGCATGTACTGGTAGGAACGCGGCAATTCATGGTGGTACACGCAATTGTTCTGCGCGTACATTTCCCACTGGCGCGGGTTCGGCTCGCCGCGCATGAACTTCTCGCCGCCGCGCCCGCGCCAGCCGGCGAGGAAGCCGATGCCGGAGCCCGGCTCGGTCTCGTAGTTGACGATGAAGTCCGGGTAGTCGCGGTACTTGCGCGCGCCCTCCTTCGTCGTGAAGGCCGGCAGCTTCAGGCGCGTGCCCAGCTCGATCAGCACCTCCTGGAAGGGCTTGCACTCGCCGGTCGGCGCGAGCACCGGGATGCGCACCGAGTCGACCGGGCCGTCGAACTCGGAGATCGGCCGGTCGAGCATCGACATCACGTCGTGGCGCTCCAGATACGTGGTGTCGGGCAGCACCAGGTCGGCGAAGGCCGTCATCTCCGACTGGAAGGCGTCGCAGACGGCGATGAAGGGGATTTTGTACTCGCCGGTATCAGTCTTGTCGTTCAGCATCTTCCTCACCTCCGCCGTGTTCATGGTGGAGTTCCACGCCATGTTGGCCATGAAGATGAGCAGGGTGTCGATGCGGTAGGGGTCGCCGCGCCAGGCATTGGTGATGACGTTGTGCATGAGGCCGTGCACCGAGAGCGGGTACTCCCAGGAGAAGGCCTTGTCGATGCGCACCGGCTTGCCGGCCTCGTCGACGAAGAGGTCGTCCGGCTCGGCCGGCCAGCCCAGCGCCATGCCGTCGAGCACGGAGTTGGGCTTGACGGCGAGCGGCGTGTTGGGCGTCTTGGCGCAGGGCGGGATCGGCCGCGGGAACGGCGCCTTGTGGCGGAAGCCGCCCGGCCGGTCGATGGTGCCGAGCAGGCTCATCAATATGGCCAGCGCGCGGATGGTGTGGAAGCCGTTGGAATGCGCCGCCAGGCCGCGCATGGCATGGAAGGCCACCGGGTTGCCGGTGACGGTGTCGTGGTCCTTGCCCCAGGAGTCGGTCCACGCGATCGGCAGCTCGATCTTCTGGTCGCGCGCGGTGACGCCCATCTCCTGCGCGAGGCGGCGGATCGTCGCGGCGGGAATGCCGGTGAGACCCTCGGCCCATTCCGGCGTGTAATCCTTGACGCGCTCCTGCAGCAGCTGGAAGGAGGGCTTCACCGGCGTGCCGTCGGCGAGCTTGAATTCGCCGAGCAGGAACGGGTCGCAGCCTTCGGTGTGGGTAACGACCGGCTTGTTCGAGGCGCGGTCCCACCACAGCTTGTTCTGCGGATCGAAGCAGCCCTCCTCCTCCGGCACCTCGGTGCGCAGGAACATGCCGAACTCGTCGCTCCGCTCGTCGAGGTTCACCAGCTGGCCGGCGTTGGTGTAGCGCACCAGGAAGTCGCGGTCGTAGAGGCCCTGGGCGATGACTTCGTGGATGATCGCCAGCAGCAGCGCGCCGTCCGTGCCGGGCCGGATCGGCACCCACTCGTCGGCGATGGCCGAGTAGCCGGTGCGCACCGGGTTGATCGAGACGAAGCGGCCGCCGTTCCTCTTGAACTTCGACAGCGCGATCTTCAGCGGGTTGGAATGGTGGTCCTCCGCCGTGCCGATCATGACGAAGAGCTTGGCGCGGTCGAGGTCCGGCCCGCCGAATTCCCAGAACGAGCCGCCGATGGTGTAGATCATGCCGGCGGCCATGTTCACCGAGCAGAAGCCGCCGTGCGCCGCGTAGTTGGGCGTGCCGAACTGGCGCGCGAAGAGGCCGGTCAGCGCCTGCATCTGGTCGCGGCCGGTGAACAGGGCGAATTGCTTCGGATCGCTGGCGCGGATCTTCGCCAGGCGCTCGGCGAGGATCGAGAAGGCCTGCTCCCAGGAGATCGGCTCGAACGCGCCTTCGCCGCGCTCGGCGCCCGGCTTGCGCAGCAGCGGCCGCGTCAGCCGCGCCGGCGAATACTGCTTCATGATGCCCGACGAACCCTTGGCGCAGATCACGCCCTGATTGAGCGGATGCTCCGGGTTGCCGTCGATGTAGCGCACCTTGCCGTCCTCCAGATGCACGCGGATGCCGCAGCGGCAGGCGCACATGTAGCAGGTGGTTTTCTTCACCTCCCGGAGCGGAGCGGAAGCAGTCGGCATTGTTGGGAACGCTGGTGTATTAGTAATTTGCGATATTCTTAATACTTTAAGCAAGTGTCTCAAGCCAAATGTTTTTATTTGTCCATAAGAAGCAGCTGCTTGCCTAACTTATAACCTCATGTATGCTTTGCGTAGGTCGGCCTTCAGGCCGACAATGCGGTTGTTGTCGGCCTGAAGGCCGACCTACAAATTTCAGCCTAGCAGGTTTCCCATGAGCGACATCCCCGCATTCGATCCCCAGGAGCGGCGCGCCGTCGAGGCCGCCATGATCTATCGCTACGGCCAGCTGGTGCCGCTGGAGGAGACCGACGTCGAGGTGCGCCTGGCACCCGGCTCCGAGGCGCTGACCACCGTGCCGGGCATCTACTGGAACGAGCGCAACGTGCAGTTCGTCGTCTGCAAGCTGGCCGCGAAGCGCTACCGCTCCTACTTCTTCTACACCGAAGCGCAGCAGTACCGCATCGGCGAGCAGGACTACGACGTCATCGAGGACTGCGTGCGCAACCTGCTGCAATTGCAGGTCGACCACGACACCAAGCGCCGCGCCATCATGTCCAACCCGGGGCTCGGCGCGGACGACGATTACCACGGCCCCATCGTGGTATGAATAGCCCAAACCAAACCTCCCGCGGCGCAGAGACCACAGAGACACAGAGCACACGGAGAAGAACATGATTCATATGGCTTGTCTTTTCCCTGTGTCCTCTGCGTCTCTGTGCACTCCGTGTTGAAAGAGGTTCTACTTGAAAGTCTGCATCGTCTCCGACAGCCACGACCGCGGCCCCATGCTGGCCGCCGCGGTGGAGGAAGCCCAATCCCTCGGCGCCGAAGCGGTGCTGCACTGCGGCGACGTCATCGGCCCCAACACCCTCAAGCCCCTGCTGAAGATCGGCCTGCCGGCGCACATCATCCACGGCAACAACCTCGGCGACTTCACCGCCATCTGCCGCATGGCGGCGGACTCGGGCGGGCTGCTGCACTATCACGGCGGCGACGCCGCCATCGCGCTGGGCGGGCGGAAAATCTTTCTCGTGCACTACCCGCACTACGGCCGCGCCATGGCCTGCACCGGCGATTACGACCTGGTCTGCTGCGGCCACAGCCACAAGCCCGAAATTGCGAAACAGCCGAATGTCAGGGGCGGCGAATCCTGGCTGGTGAACCCCGGCACGGTGGCGGGGCTCGGCGCGCCGGCGGCGACGTGGGTTCTGGGCGACCTGGCAACGATGGAATTCGCCATCCGTCCGCTCGTCCTGCCGGCCGTTTGACCCCATGAACTCAAGTGGTTTGATTTGCGTCAAGCTCCCGCCTTTTATTTGATTGAGACTTTCAATCAGCGCATAGGCAAATTGAGACGGACAAGCGCGCGCAGTTGATTAAAATCCGCATCTGATCCTCAACCCGTTTTCCGATCCCGGGAGGCCCGATGTCAGCATCCATCGCTACCAGCCAGACGATCCTCGTCGTCGGCGGCGGCATCTCCGGCATGACGGCGGCGCTCGAAGCCGCCGAGTGCGGCCAGCAGGTCATCCTCGCCGAGAAGCTGCCGACCCTCGGCGGCCGCACGGCGCTGCTCTACCGCTACTTTCCCAAGATGTGCCACCCCACCTGCGGCCTCGAGATCAACCTGAAGCGCCTCAAGGGCAACCCCAACCTGCGCATCATGACCATGACCGAGGTGGCGGCGGTGAGCGGCTCGCGCGGCGACTACACCGTCACCCTCAAGGTCAAGCCGCGCTACGTGAACGAGAACTGCACCGCCTGCGGCGACTGCGGCAATGCGGTCTCGGCGCAGATCCCCAACCCGGCCAACTACGGCCTCGACCGGATCAAGGCGGCGTATCTCCCGCACGGCATGGCCTATCCGCAGCGCTACGTCATCGACCCGTCCATCGTCGGCACGCCGGAGGGCGAGAAGGCCAAGGCCGCCTGCAAGTTCGGCGCCGTCGACCTCGGCATGCAGGAAGAGACGGTCGAGCTGAAGGTCGGCAGCGTGGTCTGGGCCACCGGCTGGCGGCCCTACGACGCGGCGAAGATCCAGCCCTACGGCTACGGCCGCATCCCCAACGTCGTCACCAGCGTCGAGTTCGAGCGCATGGCCGACCCGCACGGCCCCACCTCTGGCCGCCTGCTGCGCGCCGACGGCAAGGAGGCGAAGAACGTCGCCTTCATCCAGTGCGCCGGCTCGCGCGACGAGAACCACCTGCGCCACTGCTCGCGCATCTGCTGCATGGCCTCGCTCAAGCAGACCCAGTACGTGCGCGAGGCCTGCGGCGAGGAAGGCAAGTCGACCATTTACTACATCGACATCCGCGCCATCGACCGCTTCGAGGATTTCTACCAGAGCGTGCAGAACGACCCGACGGTCGCCTTCATCAAGTCGAAGGTGGCGCGCATCGCCTTCAACGAAGAAACCGGCAACCCGGTCCTGCACGGCGTCGACACCGAGGGCTACCACCGCTACGCCGCCGAGCACGACCTCGTCGTGCTGGCCGTCGGCATGGAGCCGGAAGTCGCCGGCGTGAAGCTGCCGGAAGACATCGTCCTCGACTCGTCGAACTTCATCGAAGGCTCGAAGAGCGGCGGCATGTTCGGCGCCGGCGCCGCCGCCAGCCCGCTCGACGTCAACCGCGCGGTGCAGAGCGCCACGGCGGCCTCGCTGCGCGCGATCCAGGTGATCCACAAAACCGCATCCACGGAGGCAGCGTGAAAACCACCTTCCCCCCGCCCCCCTTCCCGCGGAAGGGGGTGACATTGGTTCGCGGGCTATGCCCGCTCCGTTTGTTTGACTTGCTGCCTCCTTGGGGCGGCCCGGCGGAGGCAGCATGAACGCCCCCGCCACTCCAAAATTCGCCGCCTACGTCTGCTCCGGCTGCGGCATCGGCGACAAGCTCGATGTCGGCGCGCTGGAGAAGATCGCCCAGAAGGAGGGCAAGATGGCGCTGGTGAAAAGCCACGACTTCCTCTGCTCCGCCGCCGGTGTGCAGATGATCCGCGACGACATCGCCAACGACGGCGTCACCCACCTGTGCATCGCCGCCTGCTCGCGCCGCGCCAAGGCCGAGGCCTTCAGCTTTCCCGCCGCCGCCGTCTCGCGCGCCAACCTGCGCGAAGGCGTGATCTGGGTCGTCGCCGAAGGCGCCGACCACGACGAGGTGCGCCAGGAAATGGCCGAGGACTACGTGCGCATGGGTTGCGCCGAGGTCAAGAAGATGAAGGTGCCGGCCGGCAACGTCAAGGAAGCCTCGAGCAAGAGGATCCTCGTCGTCGGCGGCGGCATGTCCGGCATGACGGCGGCGCTGGCCGCGGCCGAGGCCGGCTACGAAGTGCTGCTGGTCGAGAAGTCCGGCGCGCTCGGCGGCTTCGCCAGCAAGCTTTGGAAGCGCGTGCCCTTCGCCTCGCCCTACCAGGAGGCCCAGCCGGTCGGCGCGGCCGAATTGGCGGCGCAGGTCAGCGCCCATGCCAAGATCAAGGTGCTGCTGAACTCGACCGTCGCCGAGACCAGCGGCGCGCCCGGCCGCTTCGCCGTCAAGATCGCCCAGGAATCGGGCAGCGTGAGTGAGGAGGTCTGCGGCGCCATCGTCCAGGCCACCGGCTTCACGCCCTACGACATCGCCAAGCTGCCGGAGCTCGGCGGCGGCCAGCCCAACGTGGTCGACCAGGCCGGACTCGAAGCCCTGGCGCGCGCCGCCGACGGCGGGCCGATCAAGCGCGCCGACGGCAAGGAAATCCAATCCGTCGTCTTCGTGCAGTGCGCCGGCCAGCGCGACGCGACAGGCCGGCACCTGGCCTACTGCTCGGGCCACTGCTGCGCCACCAGCGTCAAGCAGGCGACCTACTTCAAGGACCGCAACCCCGAGATCGAAACGGTGGTGGTGTATCAGGACCTGCGCCTGCCGGGCATGGGCGAGGATTTCTACCGCAGCGCCCAGGACAAGGGCGTCGTCTTCACCAAGGGCAAGGCCTCCAGGGTGACGGGGGGAGACGGCTGCCAGGTCGACTTCAAGGACCTCATCCTGAATGAAGACGCGAGCATCGGCGCCGACCTCGTCGTGCTCGCCACCGGCCAGGTGCCCAACGCCGGCGTGAACCTCGACGAGTGGGACGCCACCGTCACCGCCGCCGAGAGCGGCGACGAGGCGGCGAAGGCGAAGAAGATCGAATTGCAGAAGATTTCCGTGCTCAACCTGAACTACCGCCAGGGCCCGGACATGCCGCAGTTCAAGTACGGCTTCGCCGACTCGCACTTCATCTGCTTCCCCTACGAGACGCGCCGCACCGGCGTGTATGCCGCCGGCCCGGTGCGCCGTCCGATGGACATGCTGCAGGCGACGGAAGACGCCACCGGCGCCGCGCTGAAGGCGATCCAGGCGGTGGAAAACGCCGCCCGCGGCCGCGCCGCGCATCCGCGCGTCGGCGACCTCTCCTACCCGATCGTCCGCCTCGAGGGCTGCACCCAGTGCAAGCGCTGCACGGTGGAATGCCCCTTCGGCGCCATCGACGAGGACGAGAAGCGCTTTCCGAAATTCAACGAGGAGCGCTGCCGCCGCTGCGGCACCTGCATGGGCGCCTGCCCGGTGCGCGTCATCTCCTTCGAGAACTACTCGGTGGACACCGTCGGCAGCCAGATCAAGGCGGTGAACATCCCCGACGAGTTCGAGGAGAAGCCGCGCATCCTCATCCTCGCCTGCGAGAACGACGCCTACCCGGCGCTCGACATGGCCGGCATCCAGCGCCTCTCGTATTCCGCCTTCGTGCGGGCGATTCCGGTGCGCTGCCTCGGCTCGGTGAACACCATCTGGATCACCGACGCGCTCAACTCCGGCTACGACGGCGTGATGATGATGGGCTGCAAGAAGGGCGACAACTACCAGTGCCACTTCGTGCGCGGCTCGGAGATGGCCTTCTACCGCATGAGCAAGATCGACGACACGCTGAAGCAGCTCGGCCTCGAGCCCGAGCGCGTGCAGACGCTGGAAGTCGCCATCACCGACAACGCCCTCGTGGCGAAGCTGATCAACGACTACGCCGAGCAGATCAACCAGATGGGGCTGTCGCCCATGAAGGGCTTCGGTTGACCATGGACGACCTATCCCCCGGCCCCTTTCCCGCGGAAAGGGGTGACGATGGTTCAGCCGCCGGCGCGGCTTCCGTGAGAAAGGGCTGACGAGAATGACCACCGCCATGAAATACCGCAACGACTTCCTCGGGGAAGTCGAGAAGAACGTCGAGGAAGGCCACTGGGTGCGCATGTGCATGCAGTGCGGCGTCTGCGCCGGCTCCTGCCCGCTGGGCAACGCCTGGGCGCATCCGCCGCAGGAGCTGTTCATGATGATCCGCGCCGGCAAGCGCGAGGAAGTGCTCTCCTCCGACTCGATGTGGATGTGCACCTCCTGCTACAACTGCATCGTGCGCTGCCCGCGCAAGTTGCCGATCACCCACATCATGCACGGCCTGGCCAACTACGCGCACCGCCTCGGCCTCGCGCCGAAGGGCCAGCCGACGCGCGAGACGGCCACGCTGTTCTGGAACAACCTGATCAAGAAGGGCCGCGTGAACGAACTGACCTTCTCGCTGGCCCTCTACTTCAAGGACGGTTTCGTGCAGGGCATCAAGAACGCGCTGAACATGCAGGCGGTCGGCCTGGGTCTCGTCAAGGCCAAGCGCCTCAACCCGATGGAGCTCCTCGGCGGCCACGGCGTCAAGGACCAGGCCGGCTTCAAGGCCATGATCGAGAAGGCGCGCCAGATCGAGGACCGCAAGAAGGGCTTCGCAAAATAATGTAGGTCGGGCTTCAGCCCGACAGTCGGCCTGAAGGCCGACCTACATGGAGAGAACAGATGGCAAAGAAAGAATACGCGTTCTACCCCGGCTGCTCCTCGCAGTCGAAGGCCTCGGCCTCGAACTACCTGACGTCGGTGAACGCCATGTGCGACAAGCTCGACGTCACCATCACCGAGATTCCCGACTGGAACTGTTGCGGCGCCTCGATCGGCTACGCCGAGGGCGGCGAGCTGCCGCGCCTGGCGCTGTCGGCGCGCAACTTCGCCCTGGCCGAGACGCACCTGCCGGGCAAGGAGATGGTCGCCACCTGCGCCGCCTGCTGGCTGGCCCAGCGCGAGGTGAAGGAGCGCCTCGACGGCAGCGAACAGCTGCTCAAGGAAACCAACGAAGCCCTCGCCGCCGCCGGACTGAAATACCAGGGCACGACGCCGGTGCGCCACATGGTCGAAGTGCTGATCGAGGACCTCGGCTACGACGCGCTGAAGCAGCCGGTGGTGAAGCCGCTGGAAGGCATCAAGTTCGCCGGCTACGTCGGCTGCCAGACCAACCGCCCCTTCGGCATCGCCGGCGAATCGTTCGAGAACCCGGTGTATCTCGACAAGCTGGTGGAAACCGTCGGCGGCGAGGCCGTGCCCTACGACCAGAAGGTGACCTGCTGCGGCGGCGCGCTGGCCTTCTCCGAGCCGGAGAAATCGCAGAAGCAGATCCGCGACATCGTCGAATCGGCCTACGACCACGGCGCCGAGATGATCGTCACGCCCTGCCCGCTGTGCCAGGCCAACGTCGAGATCTACCAGAGCGAGATCAACAAGAAGCAGGGCACGAAATTCAGCATGCCGGTGCTCTACTACTCCCAGCTGATGACCATCGCCTATGGCGGCTCGGCGAAAGAGGCTGGCCTCGACGGCCAGCTCATCAAGGCGACCAGGCTGGAAGAGATCGCCAGGAAGTAAGCTGCCCCATTTCTTTCTCCCCTCGCCCCGCTTGCGGGGAGAGGGGCGGGGGAGAGGGGGTGCGGCCGGCGGGCCACCCTCTCCCCATCCCTCTCCCGCCAGCGGGAGAGGGAGTACCCAGCCAAAAGTCAGTCCCCGCAGGACGGCGCGGGAGCGGTTCAGATCCTGCGGCCTGTTAGCGCATCGGCGCCGTCCCCGGCTTGGCCGGCACAAAACCGCGCACAGACGCCCAGCGGTCGAAATGGGGCCGCAATTCTTCCGGCAGATCGAGGACGAAATCCGTATCCAGCGGATACGCGATGCGCATGTTGCGGCTGACGGCATCGAGCAGCAAATTGCCCTGCGCAAGATCCTTCGGTCTTTTCTTCGCGTCCCGTTCCGGCTTTTCCGCCAGCCAAAGCTTGTGCAGGGCCATCCAGCGCGGATCGGGCGCGAAGATGGGGCAGCTGCGGTTGTCCCGGGAAGCGACGACATGGCGCACCGGGCGCCCCTTGAGAAGCCATTCCTGTTCCTCGAAGATCGCCATCGGCGAGAAAACCTCTTCCCGCGACAGCGTCCTGAACAGCGACGGCGCCACCAGGAGTTCGACTTCGTATCCGGTCTTGTCGACCGCCTGGTAAGGCTTTCTCTCGTTGATGCGAAACGAGGCATCGACGGTTTTCAGCACTTTCATCAGCGGCGACCCGACGGGCCTGTCCGATGATGCGGAAAGCGCGATTTGCGCGCCCCGGCACCAGGCCAGATCGAAGTCCTCGGTTTCATCGAGACCGCGCGTGAAACGGCAGCCGGCTTCGATCTCGTAGGCCGCAAAAGCATTGGTGCCGACGAGCATCAGGCTGTCGCCGAGCAGGCCGGCAATGTCCAGTTCCCTGAGAATCCTGGCCGGCTTCGGCATGGCCTGCGGCAGCTTGAGCCTTCGGTAGAGGACGACGATTTCCGCCAGCGCTTTCCCGGTTTCCGTGACGGCCGCTTGCGCCGCCGCGCGCTCGGCGAGGAAATCGCCAAGGCGTTTCTCGGTGGCTTCACTGCGGACGCCCTGCGTCGTGCCGACATCGCCCGGCCGCCGCTTCACCGTCAGGTACTGCGGATGGCCCTCCTTCGGCGCAAAGAACATCGAGCTGGGCAAGGCATCGAGCCGGCGAATGGCATCGACCCAGGCGTCATGTCTCTGCGCCAGATTGGCGGCAATGCGCAGGGCCTCGTCAGAAAAGGGAATAAAATCCATAACACAATGTTAATTAAAAGATTACACGCATTCAACAGAATGTTAATTAATACAAGTGTTATTCTTTTATTAACATATAGTTATACTTTTATTATGGCGTTTTGGGGGGCCGGCCTCGACGGCCAGCTCATCAAGGCGACCAGGCTGGAAGAGATCGCCAGGAAGTGACGGCCTATCCCCCGGCCCCTTTCCCCGGGAAAGGGGTGACGGCGGTTCAGCCGCTGCGCGGCTTCCCTGTTGTTGTCTAAAGTCAGTCCCCGCAGGACGGCGCGGGGGCGGTTCAGATCCTGCGGCTGGCCGCCTCGAAGGCGGCGGCCATTTCCTCGTAGCTGCGCGTGACGGGGAACTGCGGGAATTCGTCGATGACGTTCTGCGGCGGGCGGAAGAGGATGCCGGCGTGGGCCTCGGCCAGCATCGCCGTGTCGTTGTAGGAATCGCCGGCGGCGATGACCTTGAAGTTGAGCGCCTTGAAGGCCTTCACCGACTCGCGCTTCTGCTCCGGCATGCGCAGGGTGTAGCCGCGCACGCAGCCCGACGCATCCACCTCCAGCTTGTGGCAGAACAGCGCCGGGTAGCCGAGCTGGCGCATCAGCGGCATGGCGAACTCGTAGAAGGTGTCGGAGAGGATCACCACCTGGAAACGCTCGCGCAGCCAGTCGAGGAATTCCCGCGCGCCGGGCAGCGGCCCCATCTCGGCGATGACCTGCTGGATGTCGGGCAGGCCGAGCTTGTGGCGCGCCAGAATCGCCAGGCGCCCCTGCATCAGCCTGTCGTAGTCCGGCTCGTCGCGCGTGGTGCGCGACAGCTCGGGAAGGTTCGTCCGCTTGGCGAACTCGATCCAGATTTCCGGAATCAGGACGCCTTCGAGGTCCAGGCATGCCAGCTGCAATTGATTTCTCCTGTCGTCGCGCCGGCGGCCGGCGCAAGGGTTCGGCATTTTAGCCGAATTCCGCCGCTTCCCCGCGGCCGCGGAGAGGTCCGGGCGGGGGTATGATCGCCTTGCCCATGAACGCTACCGACAGCCTGCTCCCCGGCCGGCGCGCCCTTGCCCTCGTCCTGCTGATCGCCGCCGCGACCGGCGGGCTCTGGTACGCCGCGCTGTCCGCCTACCGCGCCGGCGAAATCCGCCAGAACGAAGACGAACTGGCCTCGCTCGCCGGGCTCAAGAGCCTGCGCGTGCAGGCGTGGCTCGACGAAAAGCGCGGTGATGCCGCCGTGCTGGCGAAACTGACTTTTGTCCAGGAGGCCCTGCTCGCGCCGGCAGGCTCCGCCAGATGGGCGGAATTGCGGAAACAGTTCGAGCTGTTTCTCAGTGCCTACGATTACCACTCGGTGCTGTTGTTCGATCCCGACGGCCATTTGCACCTTGCCGTGGGCGCGGCGACGGAGGGCGAAATCGCGGCGGCGGTCGGCGAACTCGGGGATGCGGACTTCATGACTCCCGGCGCGGTCCGCATCGCCTCGCTGCAACTGAGCCCGGCCGGGCCCGACCGCCCGCTGCTGCTCCAGCTGCGCGTCCCGGTTCACGAGCGGGCCCAGCCGGACCGGCCGCTCGCCGGCTACCTGGTCTTCCTCATGGATTCGCACAAGGTCACCGACCTGCTGATGCGCGTGCGCCGCGGACGCCACGCCAGCGATGAAGCCGGCCTGCTCGAGCGCCGCGGCGCGGTCGTGCGCGTGCTCAACACCTCGATGTTCCGGCCGGATGCCGCAGTCTTCCTCGACGCGGGCGCGGCCGATCTTCCCGCCGCCCAGGCCGCGCGCGGCGCGGTGGGCGCGGTGCAGGGGCGCGACTATCGCGGCGAGGCCGTGCTGGCCCACATCGAGCGGATTCCGGACAGGGACTGGTTCGTCATCGCCAAGCGCGACATGCGCGAAATCCTCGCGCCGGTGCGGACGGTGGCCAGGTGGTCGGGCGCGGCCACCGCCCTGCTGTTCCTGGCGGCGACCGCGGCCTGGCTCGCCCGCCGCCGCGTCCTGCAGGTCCGCTTCGACCTCGCGCGGCAGGCCGCCGCGACCGAGGCGCTGGCCGCCAGCGAGAGGCGGCTGCGCGGGCTGGTCGAGAACACCTGGGACATGATCGTGCTCTTCGACCGCGGCATGCGCGTCTCTTACGCCAGCCCGGCCGTCGAACAGAAGGTTGGCCGCAACCTGCTCGGCGAAAGCGTCGCCGGCTCATCGGCCTCGGCGCATCCGGAGGATCTGTCCCGCATCGAGGCGGCGCGCCGCGAGGCCCTCGCCCATCCCGGCGTGCCGCAGCGCTTCGAGCACCGGGTCAGGGGGCGCTACGATCACTGGATGACGGTCGAGGCCAGCTTCACCAGCCAACTCGACGACCCGGACATCGGTGCGCTGGTCTATGTTGGGCGCGACATCAGCGAGCGCAAGTGGTCCGAGCAGGCCTTGCGCGAGAGCGAGGCGCGCTACCGTTTCCTCTTCAAGCTCTCGCCGTACGCCATCTTCCTGCACCGCGACGGCGTCATCTTCCAGGCCAACGAGGCCGCGCTGCGCCTGTTCAGGACCGAAAAGGAGACCGCGCTGATCGGGCGGCACTGGCGCGAGCTGATCGTTGCGGAAGACTGGCCGGCCGCCGAGCGGCGCATCGCCGCGCTGGAGAAGGGCGAACAGGACTACCTGACGCCCGTCGAGCTGCGCTGCCGCGCCTTCGACGGTCAAACCATCGAGGTCGAGGCGACCGCGGCGCGTGTCGTCATCGACGGAAGATCGTCGATCATATCCATCATGCGCGACATCACCGAGCGCAAGCGGATGGAGCAGGCCCTGCGCGAAAGCGAGGCGCGCCTGCGCGCCCTCTTCGACAGCGCGCCGGTCGGCATCGCCATCGCCGACACCGACGGCCGCTACCTGATGGTCAACCGCGCCCAGTGCGAGATGCTCGGCTACGGCGAGGCGGAGCTGTTGCGGCGGACCTTCGCCGACGTCACCCATCCGGACGACGTGCAGGCCAACCTCGACATCGCCGCGCGCCTGTGGCAGGGCGAGATCGGCGCCGGCTCGGTGGAGAAGCGCTACGTGCGCAAGGACGGCTCGGCCCTCTGGGTGCTGCTCACCGTCAGCCCGGTGCGCACCGCCGACGGCGAAGTGCTCGGCAGCGTCGGCGTGGCGCAGGACATCACCGAGCGGCGCGAGGCCGAGGCGCGGCGGCTGGAATACGCCCACCGGCAGCGCGACATCCTGGTGCGCGAGGTGCACCACCGCATCAAGAACCACCTGCAGGGGCTGGCCGGCCTGCTCAGGCAGCACCTGCGCGAACAGCCCGCGCTCGAACCCGTGGTGCAGAAATTCGCCGCGCAGGTCCGCGCCATTGCCATCGTGCATGGCCTGCTGGGAAGGGAGAAGGGCGACACCAGCCTGCGCAGCCTGGTCGACGAAATCGCCGCCTTCCTCGGCCAGATGGCCGGCAGCCGCATCGAACCGGTCTGTCCCGAGCACGCCTGCCTGCTGGCCGTGGCCGAAGCGGAGGCGGTGCCCGTCGCGCTCGTCCTCAACGAACTGCTGACGAACGCGCTGCGCCACGGCGCGGATCCCTCGCGGCTGCGCCTGTCCATGCAATGCGACGGCAACAGCGCGAGCGTCGTCATCCGGAACCCCGGCCGCCTCTCTGCCGCCGTGGATTTCGCCGCCGGCAAGGGGCTCGGCACGGGCCTCGGCCTGATCCGTTCCCTGCTGCCGCCGGCGGGCGCCGCGCTCAGCCTGAAGAACACCGAAGACGGCCAGGTCGAGGCCCGCCTCGAGCTGGGGCCGCCGCTGCTGCTGCCGGCTCAGCTCGTCAGCCGGCGGTAGATGTCGGCCACCTTCAGCGGCAGCTTCCCGGCGTCGTCGATCACGGTGTAGTGCGCCGGGCCGTAGAGGCGCGGCAGGTAGTCGGCGCCGTGGCGGTCGATGGTGACGCAATAGCTGCGCACGCCGCGGCCGTGCGCCTCCTGCAGGGCGCGGCGCGTGTCCTCGATGCCGTAGTGGCCGCGGTACTCGTCGCCGAAGTCGTCGGGCCGGCCGTCGGAGAGCGTCACCAGCAGCTTGTGGCGCGCCGGCTGCGCCGCCAGCAGCCGCGTCAGGTGGCGGATCGCCACGCCCATGCGCGTGTAGTCCTTCGCCGCGATGGCGGCGATGCGGCCGCGCACCGCGGCGTCATAGGCCTCGTCGAAGCGCTTCACCGGGTAGATGTCGCAGCGCGTGCGCGTCCAGCCGGAGAAGCCGTAGATGGCGTAGGCGTCGCCGAGCGCCTCCAGCGCCTCGCACAGCATCACCAGCGCCTCGCGCTCGGCGTCGTTCACCCAGCCCTTGGTCGAGCCGCTCATGTCCACCATGAACATCGCCGCCAGCGAGCGCTCGCTGCGGATGCGCCGGCTGTAGAGCCGCGCCTCCGGCTCGGCGCCGGCGGCGCGGTCGCCCGCCGCCTCGACCAGCGCGTCGAGGTCGAGCTCCTCGCCCTCGGGCTGGCGGCCGAGCAGCCGGTCCTCGCCCCGCAGCATCTCGAAGCGGCGGCGGATGCGGCGGATCGCCGCCGTGTTGCGCAGACTGACTTTTGCCACGTAGTCCGGATCGCCGGGCGGCAGGTCTACCTCGAACAGGTGGCACCAGCCGCGGCGGTAGGCGCGGCGGCGCCAGTCCCATTCGTCGTAGCGGTGCTGCGGCTCGCGGTGGCCGGTGAGGGCATCCTCCTCGGCGTGCTCGTTCCACTCGGGCGGCAGCGGCTGCCAGGCGCCCGGGCCGGCCGGGGTGAGGCACTCCGGCGGCAGCGCGCCGAGATCCTGCACAAGCGACCGCGCCGCCGCCTGCGCGTCCGGCGGCAGGGCGACGGCCTCGCCGTCGAGGCTGACCTGAAACTTGCCGCCGTCGAGGTTCACCGCCGGCGAGGCGGCGCCGGCGCCCTTGCGGCCGCCGAAGCCCTTCAGGGCCGAGAGCGCCTTGCGCACCACCTCGGTCTCGCGCACCAGGCGCGTCGCGCGCGCGCCGAGCGCGGCGGCGAGGTCGATGGCGCCGGCATGCGGCAGCGGCGGCGGCTCGGCCGCGCCGGCCATGCACTCGTCGAGAAAAGTCAGTGTCTGCGAGACGGCGGCATCGGCGCGGCCGAGGCGCCGCTCGGCTTCCCGCAGGGCTTGCGGCCAGGGGCCGCGCAGCCGCGCCATCTCGGCGGCGAGGCCGGGCAGTTCGGCGGCGAGCGCGGCCTCGAGGCGCACCGCCTCCAGCGCGGCGAACCAGCGCAGCGCGCGCGCGCGGTCGGGCCAGCGCGCCAGCCGCGCCTCGACGTCCACTTCGGCGCTGCCGAAGGTGCCGTAGCGCGTCTGCGCCCACAGCAGCGCCGCCGTCGCCTTGTAGAGGCGGCGGTTGTCCTCCGCCGTGGCGTATTCGGCCAGCTGCGCCGGCAGGAAGACGGTCTCGGTGTCGGTGTGGGCGACGCTGCCTTCGGCCAGCCCGAGGGGGCGGCCGGAAAGTCCTTGCAGGAAGCGCGCCAGGCGCGCCTCCTGGTCGGCGAGCCGCGCCGCGGTCGGCGCGCGTTCGCGCGCCGCGGCGAAGGCCTCGATCGCCCGCAGCTGCGCCATCGCCGCCTGGCCGCCGTGGCGGTCGTAGGCATCCAGCCCGGCCAGCACCCAGGCCTCGAAGCCGGCGGGGTCGAGCCGCGCCAGCGCCTTCGGCGCCAGGGCGGCGACGAGATAGCCGACCTCGGCATACGACTGGGCGGCGACGCCGGTCCAGTGCAGCACGCGCTCCTGCTGCTCGCGCGACAGCTTCTCGAGGCCGTCGGCGATGTTCTTCGCCGAGCGGTGCGAATGCGAGGCGAACAGCAGCTCGTCGAGCCGCTGCTCGAGTTCGTCGGAGAAGAGCTTGCGGGAGGTCAACGGCCGCTCGTCGTCCCCGCGAAAGCGGGGACCCATGGATTCCCGCTTTCGCGGGAATGACGCGACCTAGAACACCGCCCCGACCAGGTCATCCAGCGTCCCCGTCATCTCGGGATCGTCGCTGAGCGCCCGCGCGATCGCCGCCGTGCAGGCCGCCGCCGGCGCGACGCCGTCGGCGATCAGCTGGGCGGCGTGCACCAGCAGGCGCGTGCTGGCGCCCTCGTCCAGCCCCGCGCCCTTCAGGTTGCGCGTCAGCTCCGCCAGCTTGACCAGGCGGCGCGCCGTCTCCGCATCGACACCGCCCTCGGTGGCGACGATGCCGGCCTCGACGGCGGCCTCCGGGTAGTCGAATTCCAGCGCGACGAAGCGCTGGCGGGTGGACGGCTTGATCTCCTTCAGCACGCTCTGGTAGCCGGGGTTGTAGGAGATCACCAGCATGAAGTCGCCGGGCGCGGCCACCAGCTCGCCGCGCTTGTCGATGGCCAGCATGCGGCGGTTGTCGGCGAGCGGATGGATCACCACCGTGGTGTCCTTGCGCGCCTCGACGATCTCGTCGAGGTAGCAGAGGGCGCCGGCGCGCACGGCGGCGGCGAGCGGGCCGTCCACCCACACCGTCTCGTTGCCGACGATGAGGTAGCGGCCGACGAGGTCGGCGGTGGTGAGGTCGTCGTGGCAGGCCACCGTCACCAGCGGGCGCTTCAGGCGCCAGGCCATGTACTCGACGAAGCGCGTCTTGCCGCAGCCGGTCGGCCCCTTCAGCAGCACCGGCAGGCGGCGGCGGTGCGCCGACTCGAACAGCACCACCTCGTCATGGATGGGCTGGTAGTACGGCTCGGACTCGATCCGCGCCAGGGTGGGGGCGATGCCGCGCGTACCGAAGGCCTCGCTCAATCGTCGAACCCCTCGTCGCGCATGTCCTCCTCGCGCGCCAGCTTCTCGGCGGCCTCGCGCTCGGCCTGCTGCGCCTTCGCCCGCGCCTGCTCGCGGCGCTTCTCCGCCGCTTCCTTGTGCAGGGCGATGCTCTCCTCGCCGAACAGCACCTGGCGCAGGAATCGGTAGCCGAACTGCAGGAGCCGCTGCTCGGCCTCCAGCGTGTCGCCGAGCATGGCCTGACGCTCTGCCTGCGGCACGTCGTAGAGCTCGTTGAAGGGGCCGGAATCGACGAAGGCGCGGAAGGTATCGATGTCGTAGCAGGTCATGAAGAACAGCTGGCGGCTCTTCACCGAGGGCTTGCCCACCGTAGGTCCCGAGGACATCTTCTTCAGCACCAGCTGGCGCCAGCCGCGGCCCTGCGCGTCGTATTCCGGCAGGCCCTGCTCGGCGCGGTAGTCGTCGATGGTCAGGCTGCGCGGCTCCTGGTGGCCGAGGCAATGCTCCTCCTTGACCAGCGCATAGGAATGCGTGTCGGTGTATTCGTCCTGCTTGCGCATGGAGAGCAGCGCGACGGGATAGTAGCGGCAGGCGGTGGGGCGGTCCTCGTAGACGCTGCAACCCTCCGGCGTCATGAACTGACAGGCGCTGCCGCCGGCGACCGGCTTGAGCTTGATGCCGGCGATGCCGTCCTTCTCCAGCTCGTAGGGCACGGCGTACTGCTGCAGGAACTGCGCCGAGGCGAGGCCGAGCCGGCGCTTCAGGCGCAGGATGTCGTAGGGCGTCAGCGAGATGTCGATGTTGCTGCAGCAGGCGTTCCAGCAGGCGATGCCCTTGCGGCACTGGAACTGGATGACCTTGCCGCCCTCCACCATCTCCGGCACGACCGGGCTGTTGAAGGGCAGGTTCTTGGGATCGGGGGTGTTCATGTCGGGCCTTTGAAAATACGTAACAGGCTTGCCGTGCCATCCCCCTCTCCCGCTGGCGGGAGAGGGTTGGGGAGAGGGTGGGCGAACCGCTAACCCCTCTCCCCGGCCCTCTCCCCGCAAGCGGGGAGAGGGAGAGAGACGAAAAAAACCGGGCGCCCCGCCAAGGACGCCCGGTCAATGTTACCGCAGGCGATCGCTTAGTGCGCGGCCGCCTTGAACAGCTTCGACTTGTCCACCAGGTCGACGTGCTTGCGCTTGAAGCAGGTCCACTTCTTGGTGTTCTTGTCATAGACGGAGTTCACGAAGCAGTGCCAGTTCTGCTCATCGACGAAGTTCTTGTCGGTGCGGTAGTAGAAGCCGGGGTAGCGGCTCTCCTCGCGGAACTGGATGTGCTTCATGTGCGCTTCGGCGGTCAGGATGCGGTGGTAGTTCTCCCAGGCGCGCAGCAGCTCGTGCAGGTCCTTGGCGCGCATCTTCTGGGCGTCTTCCTTGAGCATCTCCAGCTTGCCTTCGGCCACGGCGAGCATCTTGTCGTTGGTGTTGTAGTAGGTGGCGACACCGGCGACGTACTCGTCCATGATCTTCTGCAGGCGGAACTGCAGCATCTTCGGCGTGATGTAGTTCGGGTTCACGTCGATGGCGGTGGTGTAGTCCTTGTGCTCGAGGAAGTTGCGCACCGGCTTGTAGATCTCCTCGGCGAGGACGGCGGGATCGGTATCCAGCTCGACCTTCCAGTCCTTGTTGTCGAGGGCGTACTTGACCATCGCCTTGGAGGCGAGGCGGCCTTCGGTGTGCGAACCGGAGGAGAACTTGTGGCCCGAGGCGCCCACGCCGTCGCCGGCGGTGAACAGGCCCTTGACCGTGGTCATCGAGCGGTAGCCCCAGTTCCAGCCCTTCGGCAGGTGGTCGGGCACGCCCGGCAGTTCCTCGGTGGTCGGTGCGCCGACGTCGGTCGGGCCGGAGACCCAGATGCCGCAGCAGCCGGAGTGCGAGCCGAGCAGGTAGGGCTCGGTCGGCATCAGCTCGGACATGGTCTTCTCGGGCTCGATGTTCTCGCCGACCCAGATGCCGCACTGGCCGATGCACATGTCGAGGAAGTCTTCCCAGGCTTCCGCTTCCAGGTGCTTCACTTCCTTCGGCGTCAGGGTTTCGCGCAGCTTGGCCAGCGCGGTGACGGTATCCATGTAAATCGGGCCGCGGCCTTCCTTCATCTCTTTCAGCATGAGGTGGTTGCGCAGGCAGGAGGCGGGAACGGCGGCCTGCCCGTAGGGCGGGTAGTCGTTCAGCATCTCCTTGTTCTTGACCATGTAGTCTTCGCCGTAGGCGTTGGTCGCCTTGGCCTTGAAGAGCAGGAACCAGGCGCCGACCGGGCCGTAGCCGTCCTTGAAGCGGGCCGGCACGAAGCGGTTTTCCATCATGGTCAGCTCGGCGCCGGCTTCGGCGGCCATGGCGTAGGTCGAACCGGCGTTCCACACCGGGTACCAGGCGCGGCCCGTGCCCTCGCCCACCGAACGCGGACGGAACAGGTTCACACAGCCGCCGGCGGCGAGCAGGATGGCCTTGGCCTTGTACACGTAGATCTTGTTCTCGCGCACGGAGAAGCCGACCGCGCCGGCGACGCGCGACGGATCGTTCTTGTCGTTCACCAGCTTGACGATGAAGACGCGCTCCTGGATGCGGTCGAGGCCGAGGGCCTTCTTGGCCGCTTCGGCGACGATCCACTTGTAGGATTCGCCGTTGATCATGATCTGCCACTTGCCCGAACGCACCGGCTTGCCGCCGTCCTTCAGGGCGGGCAGGCCTTCGCGCTGCGACTCGGCGCCGTCGTGGCGCACGCCGTCGGCGTCGGTCTTCCAGATCGGCAGGCCCCACTCCTCGAAGAGGTGCACGGAGTCGTCGACGTTGCGGCCGAGGTCGTAGGCCAGGTCGTCGCGGGTGATGCCCATCAGGTCGTTGGAGACCATGCGGGCATAGTCGGCCGGATCCTGCTCGGGGCCGATGTAGGTGTTGATGGCGGACAGGCCCTGGGCCACGGCGCCGGAGCGGTCCATGGCGGCCTTGTCGACCAGCTTGATCTTGAGTTCCTTGCCGGTCTCGGCCTTGACGGCCTCGGCCCAGCGCATGATCTCGTAGCCGGCGCCGCAGCAGGCCATGCCGCCGCCGATGAGGAGGATGTCCACTTCTTCCTGGACGATCTCGGGTTTGTCGAATGTTCCGGACATTGCAGTCACCTTATGTGTAGGGCGGGCGATTCATCCGCCCGCAGTCGATTTCGAAAGTTGTCGGTTCGCCGCTTACTTCACGCGGATCAGTTCGTCGGCCTTGCCGCCGCGGTAGCCGCCCATGACGTCCTTGGTGAAGACGCCCGGCTTGTCGAGGTCGGCCATCTTCGGCATCGGCTTGCCGCCGTACGGGTCGATCGAGCCCTCGGCGGTGGTGCGGATGGGGAACTTGAAGCGCTTGATGGTGCCGTTGCGGAACTTGATGGTCCACATGATGGAGTCGGAGCCGCGCAGCGGCTGCACCGAGCCGCCCAGCGGCACGATGTCGGCGTAGTGGCGCGCCTCGATGGCGTTCTGCGGGCAAATCTTCACGCAGGAGTAGCACTCCCAGCACTGCTCCGGCTCCTGGTTGTAGGCCTTCATGGCATGGCCGGTATCAGAGCCGTCCTTGTCCAGCTTCATCAGGTTGTGCGGGCAGATGTACATGCAAGCGGTCTTGTCCTGGCCCTTGCAGCCATCGCATTTCTCGGTACGAACAAAGGTTGGCATTTTCCTTCTCCTAAAAAATCGACGCCGGCACCCTTGTGCCGGCGTGAACCAAAATCAGCGCGCCGAATGGCCGACGAGCTTGACTTCAACTTTCTCGGTGAGCCCCGCGTAATAGGCACGCAAGATTTCGAGCACTTCCGGACGCGAGAATTCCGCCGGCACCGCTTCGTCCTCCGAGAGCATCTTGCGCAGCTTGGTGCCGGAGAGCAGCAGCCGGTCGGCATCGCCGTGCGGGCAGGTGCGCGCCGAGGCCATGCCGCCGCACTTGTAGCACCAGAAGGTCCAGTCGATCTTCAGCGGCTGCGTCTCCAGCGAGCCCTTCGGAATCTCGTCGAAGATGTGGTGGGCGTCGAAGGGACCGTAGTAGCTGCCCACCCCGGCATGGTCGCGGCCGACGATCAGATGCGAGCAGCCGTAGTTCTGGCGGAACAGGGCGTGCAGCAGCGCCTCGCGCGGTCCGGCATAGCGCATGTCGAGCGGGTAGCCGGCCTGCACCACGGTGTTCTTGACGAAGTAGTGTTCGGCCAGCGTGGCGATGGCGTTGGCGCGCACGTCGGCGGGAATGTCGCCCGGCTTGAGGTTGCCGAGCAGCGAATGGATCAGCACGCCGTCGCAGGTCTCGATGGCCACCTTGGCCAGGTACTCGTGCGAGCGGTGCATCGGGTTGCGCGTCTGGAAGGCGGCCACCTTCGACCAGCCCATCGACTCGAACAGGGCGCGCGTCTGCGCCGGGGTGAGGAAGAGCTCGCCGTACTTCGAGGGGAATTCGCCCTGCGAGAGCACCTTGACGGGGCCGGCGAGGTTCACGTCGCCCTGCTCCATCACCATCTTGACGCCGGGGTGCTCGAGGTCGGTGGTCTTGAAGACCATGGCGCACTCGTGCGCCTTGTCGATCTTGTACTTCTCGGTGACCTTCATGGTGGCGAGGATCTCGCCGCTGTCGGGGTCGAGCAGCGCGACGTCGGCGCCGGTCTGCAGCGAATTGGCGGTGGCCTGGTCGGTCGACAGCGTGATGGGGATCGGCCAGAACAGGCCGCTGGCCATCTTCATGCCGTCGCACACGCCCTGCCAGTCGCTGTGCGTCATGAAGCCGTCGAGCGGCGTGAAGCCGCCGATGCCCAGCATGATGATGTCGCCCTTCTCGCGCGAGCTGACCTTGATCTGCGGCAGCGTGCGGGCGCGGGCCAGTTCGGCCTTCAGCGCCTCTCCGGCGAGCAGCAGGGGCTTCAGCGCGCCCCCGCCGTGCGGATTGACCAATGCCATTGCGTCTCCTCCCTCTATCGCTATTTTTTGCCCGTGCGAAGGCTAGCACTTCCGGCAAGGGGAAATAATCGTTTTATTTTATTCGGAAATAGGAGTGGCAAATTTATTGAGCTGTATCAACATAAGCCGGCCCGATGCGGCCGCCGTATCGCCGGGACTGACTTTCAAAACAGCGGCTTCTGCTTCATTTCCTCGAGCTGGCGGGCGCGCAGCTCGCGCAGCCGCGCATCGACCTGGGAGTGCTCGAAGAAGTCGCCGTCGCCGGCCTTTTGCGCCAGCTCGAGCTGCTGGATGGCCGGCATCAGCTGGCCCTGCAGGACATACAGCTCGGCCTGGGCGCGGTGCTGCTGCAGGCGCTTGCCGAGGGCGGCGTAGCTCTTCGCCTGCAGGCCGTGCAGCGGCGCGTCGGAGGGCGTCAGCTGCAATTCGTCGGTCGCCGTCTTCAGCGCCTCCTGCGGCTGGCCGGCCGCCAGCAGGGCATCGACCTGCCCGTACAGCAGGGCCTTGTTGCGCGGGTGGCGGGCGCGCGCCTCGCGATACAGTCTGAGCGCCCCGGCCAGATCCCCCTGCGCCTTCTTCACGTCCGTGGCGAGGGCGTCGAGCATGGGCGAGGCGACTTTCAGGCGGCGCAATTCCGCCACCTCGCGCTCGACCGCGGGATAGTTCCTGGCCCGCATCTGGGTCACGGCCAGGCCGTAGCGCGCGGCGGCCTCGGACAGGTACTTGCGCTCGCGCAGCTGGGACTCGAATTCGGCAAGCGTGTCGCGCAGGTCGCCCTGGGTGGCGCGCAGCTTGGCGCGCACCAGCTGGAAGTCGATGGAATCGGCCACCTGGCGGTATTGCGCCCGCAGGATGCGGTTCTCCATGTCGGCGATGCGCTCGGTGGTGAGCGGATGGGTGCGCAGGTAGCCGGGCGCGTTGTTCTCGTAGAGCCGGCCGAATTTCTGCAGGCGCTCGAAGAAGCTGGCCATGCCGCGCACGTCGAAGCCGGCCCGGTCCAGCGTCTGGATGCCGATGCGGTCGGCCTCCTGCTCGAAGTCCCGCGAGTAATTGAGCATGGTCTGCACGCCGGCGGCGGTGCCGGCGACGATCGCCGCCTGGCTGACGTCGGAATTCGAGCGTGCCGCCAGGATCGCCACCGCCATCGCCAGCCATTGCGCCACCTGGGCCTGGTTCTGCTTGCCCATCAGCCGCGCCAGGTGCTTCTGCGTGACATGGGCCATTTCGTGCGAGAGCACGCCGGCCAGCTCCGATTCCGACTGCGCGGCGAGGATCAGGCCGCTGTGCACGCCGATGTAGCCGCCCGGCAGGGCGAAGGCGTTCAGCGTGGCGTCGCGCAGGGCGAACAGCTCGAAGCTCTGGCCGGCCTCGGGCGCGGCGGCCGACAGCCGGGCGGCCAGGGAATTCAGGTAGGCCGTGACTTCGACATCGTCGATGTAGGACGGCTCGCGCAGGCGGATGTCGCGCATGATCGATTCGCCGATGCGCCGCTCCATCTGCGGCGACAGGTCGGTCCGCGAAGACTCGCCGAGGTCGGGCAGGCCTTCGGCGAGGGCCGCGGGGGCCAGGACGGCCAGGAAAAGCAGGGTCGCGAATCCGAATCTCATTCCTTGTATGATACCTTGGCGCAATCGGCTAGAATGGCCGGGAAAAAGATAGATCGTCAGGATTCGGGAAGGTTCTCTTGAGCTCACATGCCCTGCTGCTGGCCGAAGATTCGCCCGAGGACACCCGGCTGATCCTCAACGCCCTGCAGCCGGTCGTCCATGAAGACCTGATCGCGCGCTGCAGCGACGGCGTCGATGCGCTCGACTACCTGCTCGCCCGCAACGCCCACGCCCACCGCGCCGACCACGACCTGCCCGGCGTGGCGCTGATCGACCTCAACCTGCCCAAGGTGAGCGGCCTCGAGGTGCTGCGCGAGCTGCGCGCGCATCCCCGCACCCGCCTGCTGCCGGTGGTGATCCTGTCGGCCTCCTCCGAGCCGCGCGACGTGCGCGCCGCGGCCCTGCTCGGCGCCAACAGCTACGTGCGCAAGCCGCTCGACTACGGCCGCCTGCGCGAGACGGTCGAGATGCTCGGCCGCTACTGGCTCGACCTGAACATCCCGCCGCCGACCGCGCCGGCCGCCTGAGCCGCCCCGATGGCCAACCCGCTGACGCATTTCGATGCCCGCGGCCAGGCGCACATGGTCGACGTGGCGGACAAGGGCGAGACGCAGCGCGTCGCCCGCGCCGCCGGCAGCGTCTTCATGCTGCCGGCCACCCTGGCCCTGATCGAATCCGGCGATGCCGGGAAGGGCGACGTCCTCGGCGTGGCGCGCATCGCCGCCATCCAGGCCGCCAAGCGCACCGCGGAACTGATCCCCCTCTGCCATCCGGTCGCCCTCACCCGGGTCGGCGTGGCATTCGCCATCGACCGCGAGCGTGCCTGCATCACCTGCGAGGCGACGGCCGAGACGGTCGGCCGCACCGGCGTCGAGATGGAGGCGCTGACCGCCGTCAGCGTCGGCCTGCTCACCATCTACGACATGTGCAAGGCCGTCGATCGGGCCATGCGCCTCGAATCCATCCGCCTGCTGGAGAAGCGGGGCGGCAAGAGCGGCCACTGGCAGGCGGCCGGCTGAAACGCCTCCGGCGGGAATATTAGCCGGCGCTGAAATTGGTGCGGCTTATTTTTCAATCAATACCCGTAAGTTGTCGCCTGGCGATTTCCGGGCTAGAGTTTCGGCAAGTCCTTGGCAAACCTTGCCCGAGATCGTCACGCTCGGAAGCGGCCGGCCGCGGACCGAATCGAAGTAATTCATCGACCCGTCCCCCGAAACGGCGGGCGAGTCAATCAACAAAGGAGTCACACGGATGGATGCATTGCGCAGAACCCTGCTGAAAGGGGCGGGCGCCACCGGAGCGATCGCGGCGGCCATGGCGGCCGGCGTGCTCACGCCTTCCCGGGTACTGGCCGCCGACTACAACCGCGCCGCCTTCGAGGCCAAGGACATGGCGGGCGCCCTGAAGAACATCGGCGCCGCCGGCGCCGCCGACAACAGCGGCATCGTCATCAAGGCGCCGGACATCGCCGAGAACGGCGCCGTCGTGCCGGTCGATGTCGCCAGCAACATTGCCAACACCGTTTCCCTCGCCGTGCTGGTCGACAAGAACCCGCTGCCGCTGTCCAGCGCCTTCGATTTCGCCAACGGCGCCCTGCCCGAAATGGCCCTGCGCCTGAAGATGGGCCAGACCTCGCTGGTCGAGGTCGTCGCCAAGACGGCCGACGGCAAGTACTACCGGGCGAAAAAGGAAGTCAAGGTCACCGTCGGCGGCTGCGGCGGCTGAGCCAACCCACGACAGAGATAAAGGAAAAGACATGGCAGATCCAATGAAAATCCGCGCCCAGATGAAGGGCGACACGGCGGACATCCGCGTGCTCATGAGCCACGCGATGGAGACCGGCCAGCGCAAGGACAACGCCGGCAACACCGTGCCGGCGCACTACATCCAGTCGATCACCATCGACGTCGGCGGCAAGCGCGTCATCCAGGGCCAGACCGGCACCTCGGTCTCGCGCAACCCGGTGTTCGGCTTCAGGGTGAAGGGCGCCAAGGCCGGCGACAAGGTCGTCATCCACTGGGAGGACAACAAGGGCGACAAGCGCACCGACGAAACCACCGTCGCCGGCTGAGCCGGGGCGCAACAACAAGCGGGGCGGCCACGACCGCCCCGCACTGCAACATCACCCGCAAGGAGGAAATCATGCAGCAGCGACTCAGCATGCTCGTGGCCGCGGCGGCACTCACGGCGGCCTTCGCCGTGCAGGCCCAGCAGCCGCCCAAGAAAGCCCCGCCCCCGGCGAAAGCCGCCGCCCCCGCCAAGAGCGCCATCAGCGAGGAATTCGAGAAATTCCGCGAGGTGCTCGAGGAAGACAACCCGGCCGAACTGTTCGAGGCGCGCGGCGAGGACATCTGGAAGAACAAGAAGGGGCCGGACGGCGCCTCGATGGCGCAGTGCGACCTCGGCCTCGGCGCCGGCGTCGTCAAGGGCGCCTACGTGCGGATGCCGCGCTGGTTCGCCGACGTCGGCAAGGTCATGGACGCCGAGCGCCGCGTCGTGCATTGCATGGTGAAGTACCTCGGCTACAAGGAAGAGGACATCCGCAAGCAGCCGTTCAGCAACGTCAACAAGACGCCGGACCATGTCTCGGTCATCACCTACGTCGCCGGCCAGTCGCGCAACATGAAGATCGCCGTTCCGCAGAAGCATCCGCAGGAAAGGGCCGCCTACGAGATCGGCAAGGAGATCTTCGCCTACCGCGCCGGCCCCTACGATTTCGCCTGCGCCACCTGCCACGGCAACGACGACATGCGCATCCGCACCCAGGACCTGCCCAACCTGAGGAAGCCCGACCAGGCCATCCGCGCCTACCAGGGCTGGCCGGGCTACCGCATGACCGGCGGCTTCATGCTCACCCAGCAATGGCGCATGAACGACTGCTTCCGCCAGCAGCGCTTTCCCGAGCCGACCTACCTGTCGGATACCATCACCGCCCTGCTCACCTACATGACCGTCACCGCCAACGGCCAGCTGTACAAGGGCCCGGGCATCAAGCGCTAAGGGAGACCGCCATGAACAAGATCCTCTTTTTCCTTGCCGTCTCGCTGGCCGGCACGGTCGCATTGGCTGATGGCGACTACCGCGCCGAAGCCATCGCCATGATGAAGCACGATTTCAAGACCAAAGGCATCGCCACCGCCGACCGCGTCAACGAGGACGGCGTGCAGGCCGTCTGCAACCGCAGCGGCGACCATCCGCCCAAGGCCATCGCCGAGCGCCTGGAGAAGGACCAGCTGGAGAGCATCAGGTATCCGGCCGACGGCAAGCTGATGGGTGACTGGAAGGCCGGCGAGAAGCTGGCGCAGAGCGGCCGCGGCATGACCTGGAGCGACAAGGCCGGGGTGCCCGGCGGCGGCAACTGCTACAACTGCCACCAGATCGGCCCGGCGGAAACCTCCTTCGGCACCGTCGGGCCGAGCCTCTATCAGTTCGGCAAGCTGCGCGGCAGCGGCCCCGACATGCAGAAATATGTCTACGGCCGGATCTGGAACGCCAAGGCCTTCAATCTCTGCTCGGCGATGCCGCGCTTCGGCCACGTCCAGGCGCTGACGGAGGCGCAGATCAAGGACCTCGTCGCCCTGCTGCTCGACCCGCAGTCGCCGGTCAACAGCAAGTAACGGCGGCCTGACGGCACGCACTTGAAAGGCTTGGCTGCGCCAGGCCTTTCTTTTTCGAGGACCCCGACATGTCCATGAACCGCAGAGAATTCCTGCAGATCCTCGCCGCCGCGAGCGCGGCCGGCTTCGCCCTCGACTCGCGCGAGCTGCTCGCCGCCGCGGGCGGCGGCAGGCTCTACGACCTCCCGCGCTTCGGCAACGTGCACTTCCTGCACTTCACCGACTGCCATGCCCAGCTGCTGCCGATCCATTTCCGCGAGCCGAGCGTGAACCTCGGCGTCGGCGCCGCCGCCGGCAAGCCGCCGCATCTCGTCGGCGAGCCTCTGCTGAAGGCCTTCGGCATCAGGCCGAAAAGCCTCGAGGCGCACGCCTTCACCTGCCTCGACTTCGCCGAGGCGGCGAAGGTCTACGGCAAGGTCGGCGGGTTCAGTCACCTCGCCACGCTGGTCAAGCGCCTGCGCGCCTCGCGTCCCGGCGCGCTGCTGCTCGACGGCGGCGACACCTGGCAGGGTTCGGCCACCGCGCTGTGGAGCCGCGGCCAGGACATGGTCGACGCCTGCAAGCTGCTCGGCGTGGACATGATGACGCCGCACTGGGAACTCACCTACGGCGCCGCGCGCGTGCAGGAGATCGTCGAGAAGGACTTGAAGGGCAAGATGGAATTCCTCGCCCAGAACGTCAAGACCAGCGACTTCGGCGATCCGGTGTTCGCGCCCTACGCGTTGCGCGAGATGAACGGCGTGCCGGTGGCGGTGATCGGCCAGGGCTTCCCGTACACGCCGATCGCCAACCCGCGCTACCTGATCCCCGACTGGACCATGGGCATCCAGGACGAGGAGATGCAGAAGGTGGTGAACGAGGCGCGCGGCAAGGGCGCCCGGGTCGTCGTCGTGCTCTCGCACAACGGCATGGACGTCGACCTCAAGATGGCCAGCCGCGTCACCGGCATCGACGCCATCCTCGGCGGCCACACCCATGACGGCGTGCCGGCGCCGACGCGGGTGAAGAACGCCGGCGGCAGCACGCTGGTGATGAATTCCGGCTCCAACGGCAAATTCCTCTCGGTGCTCGACTTCGACGTGCGCGGGGGCAAGATCCAGGGCTTCCGCTACAAGCTGCTGCCCGTCTTCGCCAACCTGCTGCCGGCGGACGCGGAGATGGCCGCCTACATCGACAAGGTGCGCGCGCCGCACCGGGCGAAGCTGGAAGAAACGCTGGCCGTCAGCGAGGGCCTGCTCTATCGCCGCGGCAACTTCAACGGCAGCTGGGACCAGTTGATCCTCGACGCCATGCTGGACGTGAAGGGCGCGCAGATCGCCTTCTCGCCCGGCTTCCGCTGGGGCACCAGCATCCTGCCCGGCCAGGCCATCACCTTCGAGCACGTCATGGACCAGACGGCGATCACCTATCCGCATTCGACGCTCACCGACATGAGCGGCGCCATGATCAAGGACATCCTCGAAGACGTCGGCGACAACCTGTTCAACGCCGATCCCTACAAGCAGCAGGGCGGCGACATGGTGCGCGTCGGCGGCATGCGCTACGCCTGCGATCCCAACGCCGCCATCGGCAGCCGCATCCGGGACATGCGCCTGATTGACCAGCATGGCGGCCAGCCGATCGAGGCGAACAAGACCTACAAGGTGGCCGGCTGGGCGCCGGTGGCCGAGGGCGCCAGCGGTGAGCCGATCTGGGAGGTCGTGGCGAAGTGGCTGCGCGACAAGAAGACGGTCGCGCCGCGCCGGCTCAACGCGCCGAAGCTGATCGGCATGGCCGGCAACCCCGGCCTCGCCCAGGACACCTGAAACAAAGGCTTACAGACGGTGCGCGGCATGGCACGGTAGAATTCGCCGTACCATGGAGACTGACTTTTCCGGCGCGCTCCGCCGTGGCGCCCTGCTCGCCGCCGCGGCACTGATTCCGCTTTCCGCGCAAGCCGCCGATCCCTTCGGTACCCTCGCCGCCGTCCCGCCGCCGGGCGGGCTGCGCGCCGTGCCGGCGCCCTGCCAGCCGGCCGACCTCGGCAAGCCGCTGGACCTGGCCGAAGTGGTGGATCTCGCGCTCTGCAACAACCCGCAGACGCGGCTGGGCTGGGCCAACGCCCGCTACCAGGCGGCGCTGGCCGGCGTGGCGCAGTCGGCCTTCCTGCCGACGCTCTCGGCCGACGCCTCGGTCACGCGCATCCGCAACGAGGCGGCACGCGGCGGCGATCCCTACACGCTGCGCTCCGCCGGCATCGGCCTCGCCTATGTGCTGTTCGATTTCGGCCTGCGCTCGGCCAACCTCGAGAGCGCCCGCCAGCTCTTCGCCGCCGCCGCCTCGACGCGCGACGCCACCGTGCAGTCGGTCTTCCTCTCCGCCATGCAGGCCTATTTCCAGAAGCAGGCCAGCGCCGCCGCGCTGGAAGCGGCGCGGCAGTCGGAGAAGGCCGCCCTCGAATCGCTGAATGCCGCCGAAGCCCGCTACCGCGTCGGCAGCGCCACCCCGGCCGACCGCCTGCAGGCACGCACGGCCCATTCCCAGGCGACGCTCAGCCGCATCGGCGCCGAGGGCGCCGCGAAGACGGCGCAGGGCATGCTCGCCAACGTGCTCGGCACCGATCCGACGCGCGAGCTGGAACTGCTGCCGATGCCGCCGGCGGCGCCGGGCGCCGGTTTCGAGGCCGACGTCGCCCGGCTGATCGAGGAGGCGCGCCAGCGCCGGCCCGACCTCGCCGCCGCCGAAGCGCAGTTCCGCGCCGCCCAGGCCGGCATCGACGCGGCCCGGGCCGGCCACCTGCCGACGCTGTCCCTGGGCGTCGGCGCCGGCCGCAGCCAGGCCAGCGGACTGCCGGCCTACGACAGCTCGACGATCGGCCTGACGCTGACGATCCCGATCTTCAGCGGCTTCTCCACCACTTACAAGGTCCACGCCGCCGAAGCCCAGGCCGACGCCCAGGCGGCGCGGCGCGAGCAGCTGCGCCTGCAGGTGGCGCTCGACGTCTGGAACGCCTACGCCAGCCTCGCCACGGCGACCCAGTCGGTGAAGACGGCCGAGGAACTGCTGGAGAGCGCCAGCCAGTCCGAGCGCGTCGCCGCCGGCCGCTACCGCGCCGGCGTCGGCAGCATCCTCGATCTGCTGCTCTCCCAGGCGGCGCTCGCCAACGCGCGGCAGAGCCGCATCCAGGCCGGCTACAACTGGTTCGTCTCGCGCGCCGCCCTCGCCCAGTCGATGGGCGCGCTGGATGCCGGTCTGCTGACCACCCTCTCCCCCGGCCCCTCTTCCGCGAGCGGGCGAGGGGAGCTTCGCGAGCCGCTGCGCGGCCCGAATTGAATGGATCGTCCATGATCGCCGTGAAAAAATCCGCCATTCTCGCCGTCGCCGCCTGCCTGCTCGCCGGCTTCGCCTATTACTTCTACCAGAAGCAGGCGGCCGCCAGCCCGGAGAACCGTTACAAGACGCAGGCGATCGGCAAGGGCGATGTCACCCAGACGGTCTCGGCCAATGGCACGCTCAATCCGGTGACGCTGGTCAACGTCGGCACCCAGGTTTCCGGCACGGTGAAGAAGCTCTATGTCGACTTCAACGACCAGGTCCGGCAGGGGCAGATCCTCGCCGAACTGGACGATTCCCTCTACTCGGCGCAGGTGCGGCAGAGCGACGCCAGCATGGCCAACGCCCGCGCCGCGCTGGCGCTGGCGCGCGCCACCGAAGCCCGCATGCAGTCGCTCTTCAGAGACGAATATGTCTCGCGCCAGGAACTCGACCAGGCGGTGCAGGCGCGCGCCTCGGCCGAGGCGCAGCTGCGGCTGGCGAAGGCGCAGAACGATCGCGATCGCGCCAATCTCGGCTACTCGGTGATCCGCTCGCCGGTCTCCGGCGTGGTCATCGCCCGCCAGATCGACGTCGGCCAGACCGTCGCCGCCAGCTTCCAGACGCCGACGCTGTTCCAGATCGCGCAGGATCTGACGCAGATGCAGATCTACACCACTTTCGCCGAGGCCGACATCGGCGCCATCCGCGTCGACCAGCCGGTGCGCTTCAATGTGGACGCCTTTCCCAACCGCAGCTTCCAGGGCAAGGTCAAGCAGCTGCGCCTCAACCCGACCACGCAGCAGAACGTCGTCACCTACAACGTGGTGGTGGCGGTGGACAACCCCGAGCAGATCCTGCTGCCCGGCATGACGGCCTACGTCAGCATCGCCGTGGCGCAGAAAAATGGCGTGCTGCTGGTGCCCAACACGGCGCTGCGCTACAAGCCGGCCGAGCCGGAGAAGGGCGACAAGGCGGGCGGCAAGGCCGCCGAGGCGCCGGCGAAATCCGCCAACGGCGCGCGCCCGGGCGGGGCGCCGGGCGGCGGCGCGGAGAAGCGGCGGCGCGACACCGGCAGCGGCACCGTGCATGTCCTCGAGGACGGCCGGCTCAAGCCGCTCAAGATCGGCATCGGCATCACCGACTCGCGCTTCACCGAAGTCACCGGCGGCGAGCTGAAGGAAGGCGACAAGGTGGTCACGGGCGAAAACCTGCCGGGCCCGGAGAATGCCGCCGCCTCGTCCGGCACCTTCCGCATGAGACTGTTTTGATGGGAACGGACCTCGTCCGCGTGGAAGGGCTGCACAAGGCCTACGATACGCCGGCCGGCCCCTTCCCCGCGCTGAAGGACGTCAGCCTGTCGATCCGGCCGGGCGAGTTCGTCGCCATCATGGGCCCTTCCGGCTCGGGCAAGTCGACCTTCATGAACATCCTCGGCTGCCTCGACCGCCCCAGCGCCGGGCGCTACTACCTGGCCGGCAGCAACGTGGAAGAGCTCGACCCGGACGCCACCGCGCGGCTGCGCAACCGCACCCTCGGCTTCGTCTTCCAGGGTTTCAACCTGCTGCCGCGCATGAGCCTGTCGGACAACGTCTCGCTGCCGCTGGTGTATTCCGGCATCGGCCACGCCGAGCGCCGCGCCCGCGCGCAGGAGATGCTCGACAAGGTCGGGCTCGGCCGCTACGCCGACTCGCTCCCCAGCCGCATTTCCGGCGGCCAGCAGCAGCGCGTCGCCATCGCCCGCGCGCTGGTGAACCGGCCGCAGCTGATCCTCGCCGACGAGCCGACCGGCAACCTCGACAGCCACACCAGCGAGGAGATCATGGGCGTCTTCAATGCCCTCAACGACGAGGGCATCACCATCATCCTCATCACCCACGAAAACGACGTCGCCGCGCATGCCAAGCGGCTGGTGCGCTTCCTCGACGGCGAGATCGTGCACGACGCCCCCAACCCGCCGCGCGAACCCGCTCCGAGCGCAGCGAGCGAGCGTCACCCCCTTCCTTGGGAAGGGGGGCGGGGGGAAGGCCCGCCATGCTAGGCGCCATGCTCCACGAAGCCTGGCGGGCGATGGGCGCCAACCGCCTGCGCACCCTGCTCACCATGCTCGGCATGGTCATCGGCGTCGGCGCGGTGGTGCTGATGATGGCCATCGGCCAGGGCGCGCAGTATTCCGTGGCGCAGACCATCAGCTCGATGGGCAGCAACATCTTCGTCGTGCTCTCCGGCTTCACCTCGACCGGCGGCGTGAGGAGCGGCGGCGGCAACGCGCCGACACTGACGGTGGCCGACGCCAACGCCATCGCCGAGCTGGACGGCGTCGACACCGTCGCCCCGGTGCACTGGGGCTCGATCCAGATGGTCTACGGCGCCAACAACTGGAACACCTGGGTGCAGGGCACCACGCCGGCCTACCTCGACGCGCGTTCCTGGCCGCTCGCCGACGGCACCGCCTTCACCGACTCCGACGTGCGCGCCGCCACCCGCGTGGCGCTGATCGGCCAGACCGTGGCGCAGAACCTCTTCGCCGACGAAAATCCGGTCGGCAAGACCTTCCGCGTCGGCCAGGCGCCGTTCACCGTGCTCGGCGTGCTGGCGCCGAAGGGCCAGAACCTGGACGGGCGCGACCAGGACGATCTGGTGGTGATGCCGGTCAGCACCGCCCAGCGGCGGGTGTTCGGCACGCCCTTCCCCGGCTCGGTGCGGCAGATCCTCGTCAAGGCCAGCTCCGCCGAAGCCATGCCGCCGGTGGAAAAATCCATGGAAGCCCTGCTGCGCCAGCGCCACCGCCTGCGCGAGGGCGCCGACAACGACTTCACCATCCGCAACCTGACCGCCGTCGCCGACACGGCGGCGGAAACCACGCGCGTCATGTCGCTGCTGCTCGGCGCCATCGCCTCGGTGTCGCTGCTGGTGGGCGGCATCGGCATCATGAACATCATGCTGGTGTCGGTCACCGAGCGCACGCGCGAGATCGGCATCCGCATGGCAATCGGCGCGCGCGAGCGCGACATCCTCGCCCAGTTCCTGCTCGAGGCCATCATCATCTCGGTGATCGGCTGCGCCATCGGCCTGCTGCTCGGCGTCGGCGGCGCCCTGCTGGTGAACCGGCTCGCCAAGATGGTCGTCGTCGTCTCCGGCGGCTCCGTCCTCGCGGCCTTCGCCGTGGCCGCCGGCGTCGGCATCTTCTTCGGCTTCTATCCGGCGAAAAAGGCCGCCCGGCTCGACCCCATCGAGGCCTTGCGCTACCAGTAGGCGGGGTGGGCGATAATGCCCGTCTCATGAGCGAGGAAATCGAGATCAAGCTGGCCCTGCCGGAAGCCGCCCGGCGCGCCTTCCTGCGCCATCCGCTGCTGGCGCGGGCGCAGCGCCTGCCGGCGCGCAAGCTCGTCAACGTCTATTACGACACCCCCGACCTGGCCCTGCGCGGCCAGGGCATCGCCCTGCGCACGCGGCGGCAGGGGCGCGGCTGGCTGCAGACGGTGAAATGCGCCGGCGCCGTGCTGGGGGGACTGACTTTGCGTCCGGAATGGGAACAGCCCTTCGCCAGGCGCTTCGACTTCTCCGCCGTCGACGACGCAGGCGTGCGCGACGCGCTCGAACGGCATCGCCTCGCGGGCGAACTCGCGCCGGCCTTCGAGACGGTGTTCGAGCGGCGCGGCTGGCGCCTCGCGCCGTCGCGCGGCAGCGCCGCCCTGATCCTGCTCGACCGCGGCTGGATCGCCGCGGACGGACGGCGCGAGGCCCTCTGCGAGGTCGAGATCGAGCTGGAGCGCGGCGACCCGGCGCAGCTCTTCGACATCGCCCGCGCGCTGGCCGCCGAGCTGCCGCTGCGGCCGGAGATCCGCTCCAAGGCCGAGCGCGGCTACCGCCTGCGGGCGAACGCGCCGCCCTGCCCGGTCAAGGCGGCGCCCTCGCCGCTGCTGCCCGTGCACGCGCCGCGCGAAGCCTTCGCCCGCGTCGCCGCCGCCTGCCTCGCCCAGTTCCAGGCCAACGCCCTCGGCGCCGGCGAGGCGGACGCGGAATTCATCCACCAGATGCGCGTCGCCCTGCGCCGGCTGCGCTCGGCCCTGCGCCTGTTCCGCCCGCTGCTGCCGGAGGGCTTCGAGGCCGCTGTCGTGCCGCCGCTGCACGAACTGGCCTCCCTCCTCGGGCAGGCGCGCGACTGGGACGTGCTGGCCGAGGAAATCCTCGCGCCGGCCTGCCGCGCCTTTCCCGGCGACGCCCGCCTGGCCGCCCTGGCGGCGGCCGTCGATAGCCGGCGCCAGGCGGCGCGCGCTGCCGTGCCGCCGGCGCTGGCGGCGCGCCCGCTCGCCCTCGCCCTGCTCGATCTCGCCGCCGGCCTGCAGCGCGCCGCGGCGGCGCCGGGGGAGGCGTCGCTGGCGGATTTCGCCGCGCGCCGCCTGGCGCGGCTGCGGCGCAAGGCGCTGGCCCTCGCGCAGGCGGCGCGGGACATGGAGCCGGCCCGCCTGCACGCCCTGCGCATCGGCGTGAAGCGGCTGCGCTACGCCGCCGAGTTCTTCGCGCCGCTCTACCGGCAGCGCGGCGTGCGCGACACGCTGGCCGCCCTGACGGCGCTGCAGGACAGCCTCGGCGCGCTCAACGACCTGTCGCGCGCCGGCCCGCTGCTGGCCCGGTGCCTGGACAGCGACCCGGCCCTGCGCGAGGCCGTCGCGCTCACCGGCGGCTGGCACGGCCCGCGCCACGCCGTCCTGCAGCGACTGACTTTGCAGGGCCTGCGGCGGCTGCGCAAACTCAAGCCTTTCTGGAAGGACTGAAGCCATGACGGCAGGCGCAAAGGCCATGGACATCATCCTCTGGCGCCACGCCGAGGCCGCGGACGGCGCGCCCGACGCCGCGCGCCCGCTCACGCCGCGCGGGCGCAAGCAGGCGAAGGCGGTCGCGCGCTGGCTGAAGCAGCGCCTGCCCGCCGAGGCGCGCATCCTCGCCAGCCCGGCCGTGCGCGCCGTGCAGACGGCCGAGGCGCTCGGCCTGCCCTTCGAGCAGCTCGCCCGGCTCGGCACGGCGGCCAGCGCCGCCGGCCTGCTCGGCGCCGCCGGCTGGCCGCACGCCGGCGGCGCGGTCGTCGTCGTCGGCCACCAGCCGACGCTCGGCCGCGTCGCCGCGCTGCTGCTCACCGGAGAGGCCGCCGACTGGAGCGTGCGCAAGGGCGCGCTGTGGTGGTTCACGCGACGCCCGCGCAACGGCGCCGAGGAGACCGTGCTGCGCGCGGTGATGGCGCCCGATCTGGTATAACGCCAGCGCCATGGATGCCGACATCCTCTTCGACCTCGACGGCACGCTGATCGATTCCTCGCCGGGCATTCTTGCCTCGTTCGGGCGCATCCTGGCGGCCGACGGCCTGCCTCCGGCCGTGCCGCTCGAAGCCTCGCTGATCGGCCCGCCGCTGATGGTGACGCTGCGGCAGGTGAGCGGCCTCGCCGACGAGGCGAGGCTGGCGCGGCTGGTGGAGGCCTTCAAGCAGGATTACGACAGCGCCGGCTGTCTCGCCACCGAGATGTTTCCCGGCGTCGCCGCAGGGCTGGCGCAACTGGCCGCAACCGGCGCGCGCCTGTTCATCGTCACCAACAAGCGCATGCTGCCGACGCGCAGGATCCTCGAGGCGCTCGGCCTGGCGCAATGCTTCGCCGGCATCCACACGCGCGACGAGACCGAGCCGCCGGCCGTCTCGAAAGCGGCCGTGACGAAGCGCCTCGTCGCCCACTACGGCATCGACCCGGCGCGCACCTGCTTCGTCGGCGATTCCGACGAGGATGCCGCCGCCGCGCGCGAAAATGGCCTTGCCTTCATCCATGCAAGCTACGGCTACGGCGGTTCTGCCCTCCCGGTCCGCCCGCATGCAGTGCTCGAACGCTTCGCGGAACTGCCCAGCCTCCTTGGCCGGCTGCTTGCGGCGGCTCCCTGAAGCGAGAACGCGCCTACCAGCCGTCCAGCGGCAGGTAGGCGACGGGAACAGCCGACTCGCGATCGACGAACGCCACCCAGTCGTCGCGCCGCTTCGACACCAGCGGCAGGAAACCGAGCCGATCCTCGGCCAAGCCTGCCTGCCGCACCGCCGCATCGATGTCGGCCTGCCGAGAGGGATGCTTTCGCCTGAGGGTAGACAGCGGCTGGATCGCCCGTACCACGTCCTGGCGTTGCACATCGTATTCGACCCAGCGTTCCGGACGAAAGGCGGGGGGCACGCCGCCCAGCGACAGCTTGATGCTCTCCGGGAAATCGGCGTCGTCCGGCCGCGCCAGCCGGGCGCCGATCAGCCGCGGTCCACCCAGGCCCGGTCGCCGCAGCGCTTCGGGCGCCCGGGCCAGGTTTTCCGTCTCGATATCGGGCGCACAGACCACCCGGAAGCGGTTGCCCTCGAAAGCGAGAAAGACCGGACGGGCCTGGGCCGCGGCAGCCACGCCATAGACCAGCGCCGCGAGCTGGATCAGCACGACAATGCCGATGTCGCGCAGCAACTCGGCCCGCGGTTTGCGCCGGTCGTAGACGATCAGGGTCAGCAGCGGCCCGCAGACGACGTCGACACCGACGATAAGCAGGAACAGCCCGCGCCCTCCCGCCAGTTCGCCATAGGGGAAGGGATACCACAGGCCGAACACCAGAAAGGCGCAGCCGATGGCCGCTGCTGCGCTGGCGGCCAGATGCTTGAGCGCGGTTGGTGCGGCGACGCGCAGGCGCAGGACGATGGTCATGTGCGAATCCGGCTTACGGCCCGGCATACGCCTATCCCGCCGCACAAAAAGAAAGAGCGCCGAAGCGCTCTTTCCCGGTTGCGGAAGCAGCTTACTTGCACTCGGCCGGCGCGAAGCGGGCTGGCAGGGAGCCCGCCGCAAATCCGGCAAAGCCGTTGGCAACGGCGCCCGTTGCCCCGCAACGCCAAGCCACGGACTCGGCCGGCGGCGTAAAGGTGGCGGTGCCCACCGGCAGTGCGGTACCGATCGGCGCATTCGGCGTCAGAATAAGCGTGCCGCCACCGGCCGCGGCGGTCGTCGTGATGGTAATCACGCCCGTGCCCGCAGCGATCGCAATGCTCGTCACGTTGCGCGTCGCGCTCGGCGCCGTATATCCCATTGAGTAGCCAGCCGCATCGGCCCCCGGGTTGCCGGAGGACAGGACGTCCTGCACATTGACTTTGGCGGCCGAGGCGGCCACCAGGCCCTCGCTGACGCGGGCGCGGACCGTGTAGTCCTGATAGGCCGGCAGGGCCACCGCCGCCAAGATGCCGATGATCGCCACGACGATCATCAGTTCGATCAGGGTGAAGCCTTTTTGCATCGATTTCATGAAGTTCTCCTTTGCGGTTGGAATAGGGCAGGACTCAAAAAACACCCCGCTCGCCAAGAATGCACGCAATAGCCGTGCCAGACATTACATTTTCACAACTATTTGTTTTTTAACTGCTTAAAACAACCCAGCGAATATCTGAACAATCGCCTGGGCAGGATGTGACACTACGCGTCACTTTTGATGCGGAGCAACGGTCGCTTTTCGACCAACGGAAAACCCCGGAATGCAGGACTCGTCTACCTCGTCGATTTGCTCCGGATCGAGAAACCGCGCCGCGTACTTAAGATAGACTTTCTGTCGCACGAAGACGTCGAAGAGATCCGGGTCGATGTGGCCGTTGAGCCTGAAGTTGCCGAGGATCTTCAGCGACTCGGACAGGGTCTTGCCGGGCTTGTAGGGGCGATCGCGGGCGGTGAGCGCCTCGAAGATGTCGGCGATGCCCATGACGCGGGCCTGCACGCTCATCTGCTCGCGGGTGAGCCCCTTCGGGTAGCCCTTGCCGTCCATGCGTTCGTGGTGGCCGCCGGCGTATTCCGGCACGTTCTTCAGGTGCTTCGGCCAGGGCAGCTGCTCGAGCATCTTGATGGTGGCGACGATGTGGTAGTTGATCGTTTCGCGTTCCTTCTGCGTCAGCGTGCCGGCGCGGATGTTGAGGTTCTCCAGCTCGTCGTCGCTGAGGAAGTTGACGGGCTTGCCGTCGACGTCGATCCAGCGGTAGCCGGTGCCGATCCGGCTCACGCGCGCCTGGGCCTCCGGCGTCATGAGCTCGCCGCCGATATTGGCCTGGCGCAGGAATTCCCGGTCGGCATCGAGCCGCTGCAGCTGCGCGGACAAATTCTCGTCGAGCGCGGCGTCGGCCTGCGTGTCACGCGCTTCGCGCAGGGCCAGCCTGGCCTTCAGCACGGCGATCTCGGCGTCCCTCTTGAGCACCTCGAAGCGGGTGTCGACAAGGTGGATGCGGTCGAAGAGGGTCTGCAGCTTGGTGGCCTTGTCGACGACATGCACCGGCGTCGTCACCTTGCCGCAGTCGTGCAGCAGGCCGGCGATCTTCAGCTCGTAGCGGTCCTTGTCGGTCATGCCGAAACCGGCCAGCGGTCCTTCCTGCGTTTCATTCACCGCCTCGGCCAGCATCATGGTGAGCACCGGCACGCGCTCGCAGTGGCCGCCCGTGTAGGGCGACTTCTCGTCGATCGCCACGTTGATGAGCTGGATGAAGGACTCGAAGAGTTTCTCCAGCTGGTCGATGAGCTGGCGGTTGGTCAGCGCGATGGCGGCCTGGGAAGCCAGCGACTCCGCCAGGCGCTGGTCGGCGGCGGAGAAGGGCACGACTTTTCCGTTGTCCGGATCGATCGAGTTGATCAGTTGCAGCACGCCGATCACCGCGTTCTCGTGGTTCTTCATCGGCACGGTGAGGAAGGACTGCGAACGGTAGCCGGTACGCGCGTCGAACTTGCGCGTGCCGGAGAAGTCGAAGCCCTCCGCTTCGTAGGCGTCGTCGATGTTGACCGTTTTCTGGTGAATGGCGGCATAGGCCGCCACCATCGAGTTGTTCTCCTCGCCGCTCTCGGTGCGCAGCGGCAGCGGCGGGAAGGGGATGGGGTTGCCCGAGGTGCCGCCGAGGGCGATCTTCAGGCTGTCGTTGTGCATGATCTCGAAGCGCAGGCTGCGCTCGTCCTCGGTCATGCGGTAGAGCGTGCCGCCGTCGGCATGGGTGATGGTCTTGGCGGCGACGAGAATGCTCTCGAGCAGCTTGTCGATGTCGCGTTCGTGCGAAAGAGCGGCGCCGATCTCGTTGAGCCGTTCGAACCGCCGGAAGAGGTCTTCGATGGTATCCACGGCGCTCGCTATTTAATGCAGACCGCGCGGACCTGCTTGATGTCGGTGATGCCCTGCAGCACCTTCTCGATGCCGTCCTGCTTCAGGGTGCGCATGCCGTCTTCGAGGGCGCAGGCGACCAGGTCCGCCACGCGCGCATGCTCCTGGATCAGCTTCTTGGCGTTGTCGGTGCCGACCATCAGCTCGTGCAGGCCGACGCGGCCCTTGTAGCCGGTATTGCTGCACTTCTCGCAACCCTTGGCGCGGTACAGCTTGAACTGGCCCTTCTCGTCGGCATAGTTCTTCGCCCACTCCTTGTACACCGACTCATAGCCGGCCTTGGCATCCTGCTTGAAGGCGGCGGTATTGAGCAGTTCTTCGCAGTATTCGGTGAGCAGGCTCTTCATCTCTTCCGGCGAGGGCGTGTAGGCCTGCTTGCACTCGCTGCACAGGCGCTTGCCGAGGCGCTGCGCCAGGATGCCGAGCAGGGCGTCGGCGAAGTTGAAGGGGTCCATGCCCATGTCGAGCAGGCGGGTGATCGACTCGGGCGCGCTGTTGGTGTGCAGGGTGGCGAACACCAGGTGGCCGGTCAGGGAGGCCTCGATGCCGATCGAGACGGTCTCCTTGTCGCGCATCTCGCCGACCATGATGATGTCCGGGTCGGCGCGCAGGAAGGCGCGCATGATGGTGGCGAAATCCAGGCCGGCCTTGCGATTGATCTGCACCTGGCGCAGGCCCTTCTGGGTGATTTCCACCGGGTCTTCCGCCGTCCAGATCTTGGTGTCCGGGGTGTTGAGGTGCTTCAGCACCGAATGCAGCGTGGTCGTCTTGCCGGAACCGGTCGGCCCGCAGACGAAGAACAGGCCGTAGGGCTTCTCGACGACGCTCTTCAGCTTCTCCAGGTTGTGCGGCAGGATGCCGAGCTTGTCGAGCGGGATCGGCTCGCCGGCGGCGAGGATGCGCATGACCACGTCCTCGACGCCGCCGGCGGAGGGAATCGTCGCCACCCGCAACTCGATGTCGAGGGGGGCGAATTTCTTGAACTTGATCTTGCCGTCCTGGGGCTTGCGCCGCTCGGAGATGTCCAGGTCGCACATGATCTTGATGCGCGCCACCACGGCATTGCGGTAGCTCGACGGGATCTCGATGTAGTTCGCCAGCGAGCCGTCCTTGCGTATGCGGATGGTGGTCTTCTCCTTGCCCGGCCGCGGCTCGATATGGATGTCCGAGGCGCCCTGATTGTAGGCGTCGACGATAATCTTGTTGACCAGCTTGACCAGCTCGTTGTCGGCCGCCGCCGAGAGATCTTCACTGCTGAGCTCGGCAACCCCCTCCTCGCCCTCGTCAAGACCGGAGAGCAGGTCGCCCACGCTGCCGTAGTCGGCCGCTGCCCCGTAAAACTGGTCGAGCGTCTGCTTGAATTCATGGATGGTGGTGACCCGATAGACCAGCTTGCTCTTCGGGAAAACGTTGTTGACGATGCGCGAGCTTTTCACCTGCTCGGGATCCATCGTCAGGATGACGATGCCCTCCTTGCCCTCCTCGATCGGCAGCCACTGGTTCTCCTCGATGTACTCGCGCTTCAGGTTCTTCAGGAGATCCATCGGCTTGATGCGGTCGCCCTTGAAGGGCTCGTAGGGGACGCCGAAGAATTTCGACAGCGCCGATCCGATGGCCGCCAGCTTGACCTGGAACTCGTGCTGCAGCACCTCCTCGATGTCCTGCCCCTTGCGCCGCGCCGAGCGCGTGGCAAGATCGAATTCGGCGGCGGACAGCACCGCGTCCGCGACCAGGTGATCGTACTTGGACTTGACGACATGCGCCGGCTTCTGGCGCTGCGCAAAGGCGATGGCGAGCGTGTCGCACAAGCCCTTGACGCCCTCCTCCGCCACCGGCGAGAAGGGAGCGCCGCCCTTGTTGTTGATCAACTGCACCACGCCGAGCAGCTCGCCGCTGTGGGCATCGGTGATCGGCGCCACCAGCATCTGCTTGGTGCGGTAGCCGGTGCGCTTGTCCACCTCCTGCAGGAAACGCAGGCTCGGCGTGTGCGATTTCAGTTCGGTCTCGTCGTAGACGTCGCGGATGTTGGCCAGCTTCTTGGAGAGGGCGACGAAACCGGCGATGCTCTGGTCGGCGATGGGGAGGCGCAGGTCCTTGAAGGAATTCAGTCCGGTCTTGACCTTGGAGACGATGGAGGACTTGTCCTCGCTCACCGAGTAGACGGTCAGCCGGTCCGCATTGAAGAGGGTGCAGATGTCCTGCGACAGCTCGAGCATGATCTCGTCGATGTTCGCCGTCGCATGGATCTTGTTGGTGACCGTCTGCAGGTTCTTGAAGAAGCTCAGGCGGCTGGCGACGTCGCCCGCCCCCCCTGCGTCCTGCGTTGCGCCGACCACTGCACTCATTCTGTACCCCTCCGAGCCATAGGGACCCGCGCTTTATGCGGCGCTGCCGCGAAGGCCGCCGTCTAGCAGAAATGCCTTGTAACCGCGCTGGGAGAGCAGGAAAGCGGCCGCCGAACTGCGCCGTCCGCTCTGGCAATAGACAATATACTCCTTCCGCCGGTCGAGCGAGCCGAACAGGTTGCGAATCTCGTTGAGCGGAATATTGATGGCGCCGGGCTGCTTGTCGACGTTGTACTCGGCCGGGAAGCGCACGTCCAGCCAGATGGCGCCGTCAGACACTTTCCGCTCCGCCTCCGCCCGCGCCAGGCGGTGCATCAGCGGCTCCTTGAGCAAGGCGTTGAAATCCGCCTTCGCCAGCCTGAGCAGCGCGCCGTCGGTCTTCATGGCCACCGTGGCGTTGCGCCTGGCGTTCGCCACCAGGGCTTCCTCGCCGAAGGCATCCCCGGCCTTGAGTTCGGCCAGCTCGACGCTGGCGCCGCCGATCAGGCGGGACACGGTGCAGCGGCCGCTCTCGATGACGTAGTAAAAATCCCCTTCGTCGTTTTCGCGGATGAGGACCTCGCCGCGAGGCGCCTTGATCCGCTGGAAACGCAACAGCAGCGCCTCGATGTTGGCGGGCGGCAGATTGGCAAAGACGCCGTGCGTCAGGTTCTCCGCCGCAAACAGGCCCGACATGGTGCGCCAGTCCGTGCGATCCATCGGGTCGGCGGCCCGCTTCGGCTGGCCGGGAATCTGCGGCGCGGCGAGCTGATCCCACGTCAGCATGATGTCGAGCACTTCCTCGTCGATGCGGACCAGGTCGACATCCGTGATGGCCTTCGATCCGACAAAGGCCGGTTTGCGCCGCCCCAGCGGCCGTGCCGCGGCTTCGGTGCCGCCGACGAGAATCTCCGTGCTCGCATCGGGATAATCGAGCTTCAGTTCGCCCTTGAGGAGGTAAACGACCTGCCCCTGCAGCCCCTTCAGGCGGAACGGGTCCAGGTTGCGGCTGACTTTCTCGATGTAGCACATGCGGGAGATCTCCCGCAGGCTGTCGGACGAGAGGGCTTCGAGCGGCTCGAGCCTTTTCAGCGCTTCGGGGGCAAGGAGTTGCGCGTTCATGGCGGGACGTCTAAAGCTCGAAGACCTGGTTGTTCTGCAGCATGCGCGGCTTGTACTCGCCGATGAACTCCTCGATCTCCTGCATGGTCAGCTCGATCTGGCCCGGTTTCAGGTGGGTGATGTAGATATCGACCTCTTTCTGCAGCTTGAGCAGCTCATCCTTCAGCATGTCGGGGCACAGGTGCTTCGAGGCCACCGCCAATCGGCGCTCGCGGTTGGAAAAGGCGGTCTCGATGATGAGATAGCGCAGATTGCGGATCTTGTTGACGGCCTTCCAGAGATCGTCGCAAACCGTCGTGTCGCCGCTGAATGCGAGACTGCCTGCGCCGGAGTCGATGCGGTAGCCAACCGCCGGAACGGTGTGGTTGGCCGGCAGCGGCGTGATTTCCCGGCCATCCACCTTGACCGCCTTGCCGACCTTCAGTTCCGCATAGCGCATGAACGGCTTGTCGCGATTCGGAATCTCGGAGAAGTCCGGCCAGACCGCCCAGTTGAAGATGTGCGCCTGGATGATCTCCAGCGTTGCCCGGGTGGCATGCACCGTCAGCGGCTTGTTGCGCATGTCGCCGACCGTGTCGACGATGAACGGCAGGCAGGCGACATGATCGAGGTGGGAATGCGTGAGGAATACATGATCGATCAGCGCGAGTTCGGCGAGCGACAGGTCCCCCGCCCCGGTGCCCGCATCGATCAGTATGTCGTGATCGACGAGCAGCGAGGTCGTGCGCAAATGCCGTCCGCCGATGCCGCCGCTGCAACCGAGTACCCTGACCTTCATCTGAACATTCCCGTTTATTTCGTCTCGAACTTCCAGACGCCCTTCCACTCCGGCTCGGGCGGCGCCTTGCGAAGCTGGGCCACCCGCTCCATGTACTTTCCGTAGAGCGCCCGCTCCGGCGCAAGGCGTGACAGGTTGAGCAGCGCCACCTCCGCCTGGTCCCACTCCTGGGAGCGATAATGGCGCAACGCCTGATTCCACAGCTTGAGCTCGTCGAGCACCGCCTTCGGTACCTCGCCCTCCAGGCCGATCGGCTCATAGATGGCGACCGGTTCTTCCTTGCCCTTCACCTGCACACGGTCGACTTCTCGGAAAACCAGATCTTTGATCGCCTTGCGCGTGCCTTCGCCGACCAGGATGCCGACGCCGTATTGCTTGGTGATGCCTTCGAGGCGGGAGCCGAGGTTTACCGCATCGCCCATGACAGTATAAGCCTTGCGCACCGCCGACCCCATGTCGCCGACGGTCATGTCGCCGGTATTGACGCCGACGCCGATCCTGATTTCGGGCCATCCCTTTGCTGCAAAGGCCTTGTTGACCGCCGGCAGCGCCTGCTGCATCGCCATCGCGGTCAGGACGGCATGCTTGGCATGTTGCGGATCGGCCACCGGCGCGCCCCAGAAAGCCATGATGGCGTCGCCGATATACTTGTCGAGCGTGCCGCGATTCTTGCGAATCACCTCCGTCATGGCCGACAAATACTCGTTCATCAGGCGCGTCAGTTCATCCGGCGTCAGGCCCTCGGAAATGGTCGTGAAACCGCGCACGTCGGAAAACAGCACCGTCAGTTCTTCCTTGCGGCCGTCCATGCTGTAGGACTCGGGGTTGCGGCTCATTTCCTCGACGAGTTCGGGCGGCACGTATTGACCGAAAAGATCGGTGAACTGGCGCTTGGTCCTGGACTCGACGAAATAGCCGTAGGACATGTTCAGGGCGAACAGGGCCAATACCATGAGCAGGCCGGTACCCAGCGGCAGCACCAGGTTGCCGTAATGCCAGAAAAACAAATTCACCGTAACCACGAACAGCAGCACCAGAAGCGAGGCCAGCGTGGCGCGCAACGGGTTCAGAAGCGGCAACAGAAACACCATGACAAGGCCGGACAGCAGCAGGATGACCACTTCGGCGCCCAGCACATAGGACGGCTTCTGCTTGATGGCGCCATCGAGCATGCCGCTGATCAGGTTGGCATGGATTTCTACCCCAGGATAGGCTTCGCCGACGGGCGTGGCGCGCAGGTCGAGCAGGCCCGGCGCGGTGGTGCCGATCAGGGCAATCTTGCCTTTCAGCTCGCCCGGCTTGAGCCGGTCGGCCATGATGTCGGAGATCGAGTAATAGCGATAGCTCCCCTGGTAGCCGCGATAGGGGATCAGGGCCGAAACGTTGTCGTCCACCGGAATGCGCAGGGTGCCGCGGGTCGTGGGCAGATCAATGGCCTCCATGCCCTGATAGCTCTTGCTGGAAAACCAGCCCGCCTCCGGATACCAGGGCGCCACCTTCGGTTGCCCGAGCAAGGCCCGCACCATGGCCAGGGACAGGGCTTCGTAATAGGCCCCCTGGTACTCCGCCAGGAGGGGGACGCGCCGCGAGATGCCGTCGAAATCGACGAGCGGATTGAAATGCCCGCCCGATAGGGCCGCCTTCTGGAACTGCTCCAGGTTGCCGCCATAGTGGGCCCAGACGGTAAAGGGTATGTTGCGCCCCGTGAAACTGCCCTCGGGCAGCACGGGAGGGGGTATGGCGCCGCTGGAGACGCCGCCGCTGCGGCCGGAAAAGTAATAACCGAGGATCACCGGCCGCCCCTTGAGTGTCTCCGCAAAGCGGCCATCGTGGTCCAGTTGCGGCAGCAGTGCCCGCAAGGCGCTTTGGTACTGGGCGACATCCTTCAGTTCGCTCTTCGCCAGCCCCTCGAGTACTTTCAGGCCCGAGCTGTCATCGGGCTCCGCGAACACCACGTCGAAGCCCAGAATCACGATGCCGTGCTGATCGAAGAGCTTTTTGACGAGTTGCGACATGCGATCCCGGCCCCAGGGCCAACGGCCGAGTTCGCCGAGGGACTTCTCGTCGATGTCCAGAATGGCGATACGGTCGTCCACGCCTTGCGGCATGGTCAGGCGCACCTTGGTGTCGTAGATGATGGCGTCGAGGCGGTTGATGAAGCCGAACTGGTAGACCCGCGCGGCATGGCCGAGCAGCAACAGCAGGACAACGAACCCCAGCGCGAACCTGACGATGTGCCGCTTCAAGACTGTCCCTCCTCGAACTGCCCGGCAATGAGCAAGCTTAGCGCCCCTGGCTTGCCGACGGTATGAACCATTTCACGCTCGGGCGCGGCGCATGGCCGCTAGCCGGCTCAACCCTTGAGGAAGAACTCCATCTTCACCCCCGCCAACTCGATGACGTCATGATCCTTGAGTTCGCGCGGGTGCGCGTCCAGCGTTGTCCCGTTGACAACCGGGAAATTGGCCCCCTCGACATGGGTGATGAAATAGCCATGCGGCCGGCGCGTGATGACCGCCACCTGGACACCCGGCTTGCCAAGGGTAGTCAGGTTCTTGGTCAGTTCCAGTTCCTTGCCGGCGTTGGCGCCGACAAGGATCTGGATGGCGCCGGTTGGCTGGGCTGGCGGGGGGGTGGCGGGCGCCGGGGCGGCGGCCGCCGGCTGGGGCGCCATGCCGGCATGGGTATCGAGTGCCTTCATGCCGATTTGGGTGTCGCTCATCGCGGCGGACTTGGCGGCGGTCTGTTCCGCCGTCTTTTTCATCAGGTCGGGGCGCAGCACCATGGTTTTTTCGAAGTCCGCGGCCGTCGTCTGGGTGGGCGTTTCGTTGATGTACTTGAGCTTGTATTTGCCCAGTTCGACGACATCGTTGTTTTGCAGGAAATGCTTCTTGATCGGCTGGCCGTTCACGTAGGTGCCATTGGTGCTGTTCAGATCCTCGAGGAACGAGTCGTTGAGGATGGTCACGATCACCGAGTGCTCGCCGCTGATGGCAAGATTGTCGATCTGGATGTCGTTGTGCGGCTTGCGCCCGATGGTGGTCCGCTCCTTGGTGAGCGGAATTTCCTTGAGCACCAGCCCGTCCATGCTTAGGATCAACTTAGCAGACATGTTGCGTCCTTCCCGTCAAATCACTTGAACCATTGAAGCAGCCGCGCCCACCAGCTGCGCGCCGCCGGATATTCGCGCGCGATGCGCACCAGCACCACCGAAACATTGTCCCGCCCACCGCTGTCGTTCGCCGTCTGGATCAGCTGCGTCGCCGCCAGCTCGAGGTTGGCGGAAAGCGCCTGCAGCGTCAGCGCGATCTCCTCGTCTTCGACCATGTCGTTGAGGCCGTCGGAGCACAGCAGGTAGATGTCCCCGGGCATCGTATCGTAATCCCGGATTTCCGGCTCTACCGTCGGATCCACGCCCAGCGCCCGGGTCACCAGATTCTTGTTCTGCGAATGCCGCGCCTCCTCGGCCGTAATCATGCCGCTGTCGATCTGCTCCTGCAACAGGGAATGATCGCGCGTGATCGCCTGGAACTCGCCCCCGCGCAGCCTGTACAGCCGGGAATCCCCGATGTGGGCAACCGTCATCATGTTGTCGTAGAACAGGGCCACCACCAGGGTCGTGCCCATGCCGGCATACTGCGGCTGGCTCTGCGCCGCCTGGTAGATGGCCGTATTGGCGCGGGAGATTTCACTCTCGAGCACGGCATGCGAATGGAGTTTGCCGGCGGCGTCCGGCCGGTAGGGTTCCATCTTCTGGAACGCCTTTTCGATTTCGCTGCCCAGCAGGGCGGTCGCCATGCCGCTGGCAACTTCGCCGGCATTGTAGCCGCCCATGCCATCGGCCAGGATGGCCATGCCCAGGCCGGCATTGAAAAACACCGCGTCCTCGTTGTGCGAGCGCACCATGCCCGCATCCGAGCGGCTGGCCATCTGCAATGACTGGCTGAGATCCATCATCTCCCTTAAAGATTGAAATCAACCTGGGGCGCGGCCGCGCCGCCGCCCGCGCTCATCCCCATGCAGGCGCGAAGATCGGCCGCCATTTCTGCGCCGGTCTGGTAGCGCTGCGCATTGTCCTTCGTCAGCGCCTTGTCGATGATCGCCGCCAGGCACTCGGGTACCTGCGGGTTGAACTCCCGGATGTGCGGATGCGCCTCGTTGGCGATCTTGAACATGAGCTGGGCCATCGAATCCCCCTCGAAAGGCAGCTTGCCGGAAGCCATCTGGAACAGCATGACGCCGAGGGAGAACAGGTCGGAGCGGCCATCGATCTTCTTGCCGGCCAGCTGCTCCGGCGACATGTAGCTCGGCGTGCCCAGGACCATCCCGGTCTTGGTCTTCGAGGAATCGGTAATGCGCGCGATGCCGAAATCGGTCACTTTCACGGCGTCCGAATCCGGTTCGTACATGATGTTGGCCGGCTTGATGTCGCGGTGCACCACATTGTTCTGGTGCGCATAGGAAAGCGCATCCGCCACGCGGGCGACGATGTCCATCACTTTCGCGACCGGCATCAGGTTGCCCGGCTTGGTGTAGGGCACGAGATCCTTGCCCTTGAGGAATTCCATGGCGATGTAGGCCAGATCGTGTTCTTCGCCGGCATCGAAAATCGTCACGATGTTCGGATGGTTCAGGCGCCCCGCCGTTTCGGCTTCGCGGAAGAAGCGCTCCTTGACGTCCTTCAGCTCGTCTTCCTCGAACTCCTGCGACAATGCCATGGTCTTGATGGCGACGACACGGTTGATTTTCGGATCGCGGCCCAGGTACACCACGCCCATGGCGCCCTTGCCGAGTTCCTTCTCCACCTGGTAGCGGCCCAGCATCGGCTTCTCCACCTGGCCGCCTTCCAGGATCATGGTGCCCTGCGCGGTCGACCGGCCGCCGCCCCCGCCCAGCATGACCGTCTCCGACATGGCTTTGGCGCGATTCAGCCGGGTTTCCAGATCGCGGAACTTCGGATTGAAATCGGCCATGTAGCGGAAAACCGACTCGGCCTTGTTGAACTGGCGCTTGCGCTCGAAATCCAGCGCCAGGTTGTACAGGTTCTCCATCACCGCATTGTCCATCGGGCACTTGCGGAACTTGTCGAAGGCCATGTCGAGCTGGCCCTGGCCCTGAAAGGCCAGGCCGAGCATGCGGTTGGACTCGGCAGACTCGGCCTCCGATTTTTCCTTGCCCCGCTCCGTGACGAGGAAGCGCTTGGTGGTCAGCAGGGCATGGCCGACCAGCAGCAGGATCGCCGGCACCATCAGCTGCAGCCACATCAGCTGGGTCGTCATGAGCACGAAGTGCGCCGCCACCAGCAGGACCAGCAGGCCGGCCGTCACGCCCGCCCCCATGCCGGCCTTCAGGCGCGGCAGCAGGGCGATCAGATACACGGCAACGAGCAGAAAGACCATCCGCTCGGCGATCCAGCCCCAGGTCGGCACGACGAAGAAATGCTCCTGGAGGAGGCTGGACACCGCATGCGCCTGCATCAGCACCGCCGGCATGGCGGGGGAGACCGGGGTGACGAAAATGCTGCCGACACCGGCGGCCGTCGGGCCAATCAGGACGATCTTGTCCCTGTACTTGTCGAGGGGGATCTTGCCGCTCGCCACATCGAAGAAGGAATCCACCTGGAAGGCCGGCTTGCCGTCATGATCCTTGTAAAAGAAGGTGTACATCTGCATGACCGGATCGGTGCCGATCTTCAGGCTGCCCAGACGGACCGAGTCGCCCAGCCTGACCTTGATGTCGGCGACGCCCAGATTGAGGCTCCTGGCCGCGATCATCAGCGACAGCGACGGGTAGATTTCGTTGAAATGGGCAAGCACCAGGGGTTCGGTGCGGATGCCGCCATCCACGTCGGGATTGACGTTGAGATGCCCGATCGCTGCCGCACTCTGGCCGATGGCTTCCACCACCGATGCCTCGATGTCCGAGGTCAGCAGCGGCACTTCCTCGCCTTTCTCGACCTGGGTGATGGCGTTTTTCCGAATGAAGTCCGGCAGCGGCTTGTCCGGCCGTCCGCGCGGTTCGCCCAGACGAAACAGCATGGGCAGGGCCACGTTCCCCGCCTTGGCGACGGCCTCGCCCATGCGGCGGTCGCTGTTGAGCTTCTGCTCGGCCTCGGCCAGCACAGGACCAAACTGGCCGAGAGGCGGCGCTTGCGCGGCGATCGCTTCCGGCGCGCCCGTCAGCGGCGCCCCGCCGGCCTGGCCATAGAGATCAATCAGCTTGTTGATGTAGGCGAGCCCGGGATCGATCTGGGGCTCGGAGAAAAAGACGGTGGAGGCGATCACCTTGGCTTTGGCTGCCGCCAGGCCTTCGATCATCCTGGCATGCACCTCTCGAGACCAGGGCCAGCGCCCGAGGTTGTCGATGCTCTGCTTGTCGATGGCGATGACGGCGACCTTGTCGCTCGGCTGGCGCGAGACGGCGCCGACGCCGAGGTCATAAGCCTTGCGTTCCAGGCTCTGCAGCAACTCGCCGCTGCCGGCAACGAGCATGACGACGCTCACGACGACGCCGATGAACCAGTCCGTTTTCCAGAAAGACTTCGACACGCTGCGCTGTCCTCTCCCGCTGAATTTTGTCTTTATCGGAGAAGCGGCCGTGCGCGCGCGATTCAGCCACCCCCGCAATATCCGCGCACGGCTTCAACCATTAAAAATCCCAAGCTGCCGGAAATCAGCTCCACAACCCGGCCAACTTGCGTAGAAACAGTAATTTAATTGTAATTCTTACAGACAAACATGAAGATAGTCAAATATTTCTGAGTGATCCAAACAGCGATCCCTCCTGTTCCGGAAGCAACAACGCCGCCCATGAGGGCGGCGCTGGTCGGCTGGACAGTGTCCGGATTAAAGAACAGATTTCAGCAGCTTGCCCATTTCGGCAGGGTTCTTGGTGGTCTTGATGCCGCAAGCCTCCATGACGGCCAGCTTTTCCTGTGCTGTGCCCTTGCCGCCGGAAATAATGGCGCCGGCATGGCCCATGCGCTTCCCCGGGGGGGCAGTGACGCCGGCGATGAAACCCACCACCGGTTTCTTGTTCTTGCATTCCCTGGCGTACCACTCGGCGGCGGCTTCCTCGTCGGAGCCGCCGATCTCGCCGATCATGATGACGGCGTCGGTGTCCGGATCGTTCATGAACAGTTCCAGCACGTCCTTGTGCTTGAGGCCATTCACCGGGTCGCCGCCGATGCCGACGGCGGTTGACTGTCCCAGCTTGAGGTCCGAGAGCTGGCCCACCGCCTCGTAGGTCAGCGTGCCGGAGCGCGACACCACGCCGATGCGGCCCTTCATGTGGATGTGGCCGGGCATGATGCCGATCTTGATTTCCTCCGGCGTGATGATGCCCGGGCAGTTCGGGCCGCACAGGATGGTCTTGACGCCGGCCTTGCGCATCTTGTCCTTCACCTCGACCATGTCGCGCACCGGGATGCCCTCGGTGATGCAGATGACCAGATCCAGTTCGGCTTCCACGGCCTCCCAGATCGCCGCCGCGGCGAAGGGGGGCGGCACGTAGATGACGGAGGTATTGACGCCAGTCTGTTTCTTCGCTTCCTTCACCGAAGCGAAGATGGGGATGCCCTCGTAGGACTCGCCGGCCTTCTTCGGGTTCACGCCGGCGACGTAGCAGTTCGCGCCGTTGGCGTATTCCTTGCTCATCTTGGTATGGAACTGGCCGGTCTTGCCGGTGATGCCCTGCGTGACGACGCGGGTGTTCTTGTTGATCAGGATGCTCATGTCAGTCTTCCTTACTTGCCGGAGACCGCGGCGACGATCTTCTGCGCCGCATCGGCCATGTCGCTGGCGGAAATGATGGGCAGGCCGGAATCCTTGAGGATCTGCTTGCCGATGTCCTCGTTGGTGCCGCGCATGCGCACCACCAGCGGCACGGAGAGGTGTACCTCGCGGGCCGCCGCCACCACGCCGGTGGCGATGGTGTCGCATTTCATGATGCCGCCGAAGATGTTGACCAGGATGCCCTTCACCTTCGGGTTGGCGAGCATCAGCTTGAAGGCCTCGGTGACCTTCTCGGTGGTGGCGCCGCCGCCGACGTCGAGGAAGTTGGCCGGCTCGGCGCCGAACAGCTTGATGGTATCCATGGTCGCCATGGCCAGGCCGGCGCCGTTCACCAGACAGCCGATGTTGCCGTCGAGCGAGATGTAGGACAGATCGAACTTGGAAGCCTCGATCTCGGCCGGATCCTCCTCGTCGAGGTCGCGCATGGCGATGATGTCCTCGTGGCGGAACAGGGCGTTGGAGTCGAAGTTCATCTTGGCGTCGAGCGCGATCACCTTGCCGTCGCCGGTGAGGATCAGCGGGTTGATTTCGGCCAGGCTGGCGTCCGTCTCCCAGAAGGCCTTGTAGAGGCCCTGCAGGACGGCGCGCGCCTGCGCCACGGAGGCGTCCGGCACGCCGATCTTGCGGGCAACGTCGTCGGCCTCGGCATCGGTCAGGCCCCTGGCCGGATCGACGAACACCTTGTGGATCTTCTCGGGGGTGTGGGCGGCGACTTCCTCGATGTCCATGCCGCCCTCGCTGGAGGCCATCAGGCAGACCTTCTGCGTGACGCGGTCAACCACCATGCCGACATAGAGCTCCTTCTTGATGTCGGCGCCCTCCTCGATCAGCAGTCGGCGCACCTTCTGGCCCTCCGGCCCGGTCTGGTGGGTCTTCAACTGCATGCCGAGGATCTGGCCGGCGTACTGGCGCACTTCATCCATCGATTTCGCCACCTTGACGCCGCCGCCCTTGCCGCGGCCGCCGGCGTGGATCTGCGCCTTCACCACCCACACCTTGCCGCCGAGTTCCCCCGCCGCCTTGACCGCCTCGTCGACGGAAAAGCAGGCCTTGCCGCGCGGCGTGGCGACCCCGAACTTCCTCAGGATCTCCTTGCCCTGGTATTCATGGATTTTCATGCTTTTTCCTTGCTGGTTGATGCTGATGAAGGCATGCCGGAAAGGGGCGGGAATGCCGCGGCGCCACCGCCTTTCGATGAAACCCCATAGGTTTCATGGAGCTGGCCATAATATCACATTATGACCCCTCTCCCGAGGGAAAACAGGCGTCTGGGCGACTATTCGGGCGGGCTATCTGCAGCCGCCTCCGCCCATTCCGCCTTGGCTTCGATGAGCGGCTTGATGTCCGGCAGGACGATGCGCTTGCGGTTGGCCTCGACCTCGGTCAGCGCTTCGACCTCCACCATGCTCGCCAGCGAACTGCGCGCCAGTTGCTGATAGAGCACCGTGCCTTCGGTCTTCCAGGCCATTTCCTGCTCGGTGAGCGGGCGCACCACCTTGGCCGGGATACCGGCCACCAGGCTTTTCGGCGGCACCACCATGCCGGCCTTGACGAAGGCCATTGCCGCAATGATGGCGAACTCGCCTACATCCGCGTTGTCGATCACCACCGCATTCATGCCGACCAGGGCGTCGTGGCCGATGCGGCAGCAGTGCAGCACGGCGCCATGGCCGATATGGCCGTTTTCCTCGACGACGGTGTCACGCTCGGGGAAACCATGGACAATGCAGCAGTCCTGGATGTTGACGCCCCGCTCGATCCGAATGCGGCCGAAATCCCCGCGCAAGCAGGCATTCGGGCCGATGTAGCAATCGGGTCCGACGATGACGTCACCAATAAGAACGGCCGAAGGATGAACAAAGGCCGTTGGATGCACGACCGGGGTCACGCCTTCCAGCGAATAGACTTTCACCATAAGGCAGCATGCTGCAGGTTGTCTGTCGGAATTGAATTATGTAGCATGGCGAAGTCGATGTAAAATGATACTAATGGAAATATATTGCAATTTATAATTGTATCACTTTGAGCATTTGAACCCTCATGAGCCTGGTGCTCCACGAATTCCGTGAAGGCATTGCCCGCATCACGCTGAACCGCCCGGACAAGCTGAACAGCTTCAACGCGGCGATGCATGGCGAGTTGCGCGCAGCGATTGAACGCGCACAAGCTGACCATGCCCGCGCTCTGATACTGACGGGCGCCGGCCGCGCCTTCTGCACCGGCCAGGATCTCGCAGAACGCATCATGCCGCCCGGCGCGCCGCCACCTGACCTGGGCCAGTCCATCGAGCAAAACTACAAGCCGCTGGTGCTGGCGCTGCGCGCCCTGCCGATGCCGGTCATCGCCGCCGTCAATGGTGCGGCGGCCGGCGCCGGGGCCAACCTGGCGTTCGCCTGCGACATCGTGCTGGCGGCGCGCCAGGCGGTTTTCATCCAGGCCTTCAGCAAGCTCGGCCTGGGGCCGGATTCCGGCAGCAGCCACTTCCTGCCGCGACTGGCCGGATCGGCGCGCGCCATGGGCCTGTTGCTGACCGCGGAAAAGCTGACGGCCGAACAGGCTGAATCCTGGGGGCTGGTCTGGAAGTGCGTGGATGACGACAGGCTGCTGGCCGAGGCCGAGGCGCTGGCCGCCGGCTTCGTGCAGGGTCCACCGCTGGCCTACGCCGCCATCAAGCGCACGCTGTACGCCTCGCCGCACAATACCCTGGAACAGCAACTCGACCTGGAGCGCGACACCCAGCGCGAACTCGGCCGCAGCGAGGACTACCGCGAGGGCGTGGCGGCATTCATGGAAAAACGGTCGCCGCAATTCAAGGGTAAATGATGACGACACCGACGCCCCAGCAGATCGCCGAGCGTTGCGCCGACACCCTCTGGCCGGGTGACCGCGCGGCCCAGGGCATGGGCATGCAACTCGTCGAGATCGGCCCCGGCACGGCACGCCTGCGCATGGCGGTGCGCGAGGACATGGTGAACTGCCACGGCATCTGCCATGGCGGCTACATCTTCGCCGTGGCCGACACCGCCTTCGCCTACGCCTGCAACTCGTATAATCACCGCACCGTCGCTGCCGGCGTGGATATCAACTTTCTCGCCCCGGTGCAGCTCGGCGACATCCTCACTGCCCGCGGCCAGGTTCGTCAGCAGGGCGGCAGGACCGGTTATTACGACATCGAGGTCAGCAACCAGGACGGCAAGCTGGTCGCCCTCTTCCGCGGCCGCGCCAGTCGCATCAAGGGCCCCATTTTCGAAGACGAAAACGACGACTCATGAACGAAGCCTTCATCTGCGACGCCGTGCGCACGCCGATCGGCCGCTACGGCGGCGCCCTCGCCACGCTGCGCGCCGACGACCTCGCCGCCCTGCCCCTCAAGGCGCTGATGCGGCGACATCCAGACATGGACTGGAGCGCCGTCGACGATGTGCTCTACGGCTGCGCCAACCAGGCCGGCGAGGACAACCGCAACGTCGCGCGCATGGCGCTGCTGCTCTCCGGCCTGCCGCTGGCGGTGCCCGGCGCCACGGTGAACCGCCTTTGCGGCTCGGGCATGGATGCCGTCGGCTCGGCTGCGCGCGCCATCCGCGCCGGCGACACCGAGCTGATGATCGCCGGCGGCGTCGAGAGCATGACGCGCGCGCCCTTCGTCATGGGCAAGGCCGATGCCGCCTTCTCGCGCAACGCGGCCATCTACGACACCACCATCGGCTGGCGCTTCGTCAACCCGCTGATGAAGAAGCTCTACGGCACCGACGCCATGCCGGAGACCGCGGAAAACCTCGCCGACGAACTGAAGATTGCCCGCGCCGACCAGGACGCCTTCGCCCTGCGCAGCCAGCAGCGCGCCGTGGCAGCCCAGGCCGCCGGCCGCTTCGACGACGAGATCGTGCCGGTGGAACTCGCCCAGAAGAAGGGCGATCCGAAGGTCATCGCCGCCGACGAACACCCGCGCGCCGACACCAGCCTGGAGAGCCTGACGAAGCTGAAGCCCATCGTGCGCGAGGACGGCACGGTGACGGCCGGCAATGCCTCGGGGGTGAACGACGGGGCCTGCGCCCTGCTGCTCGCCTCGGAAGCCGCCGCCAAGCGCCATGGCCTGACGCCGCGCGCCCGCATCCTCGGCATGGCCACGGCGGGCGTGGCGCCGCGCATCATGGGCATCGGCCCGGCGCCGGCCACGCGCAAGCTGCTCGATCGCCTGGGGCTCAAGCTGGCGCAGATGGACGTCATCGAACTCAACGAGGCCTTCGCCGCCCAGGCGCTGGCCGTGACGCGCGACCTCGGCCTGCCCGACGACGCGCCGCAGGTGAATCCGAACGGCGGCGCCATCGCCCTCGGCCATCCGCTCGGCATGAGCGGCGCGCGCCTCGCCACGACGGCCATGTACCAGTTGCACCGCTCCGGCGGACGCTACGCGCTGTGCACCATGTGCATCGGCGTCGGCCAGGGCATCGCGCTCGTCATCGAGCGCGTCTGACAGGAACACGGGAGAGCATCAAGCCACAAGGAACAAAGGAGGAGACAACCATGCCATCGAAAATGCCGAAGCCGGGCGATCTGGAGCCGATCGAAAAAGCCAGCCGCGACGAAATCGCCGCCCTTCAGCTGCAGCGCCTGAAGTGGTCGCTCAAGCACGCCTACGACAACGTGCCGCACTACCGCAAGAAGTTCGACGCCGCCGGGGTGAAGCCGGAGGACCTGAAGCAGCTCTCCGACCTGGCCAAGTTCCCCTTCACCACCAAGCAGGACCTGCGCGAGAACTACCCCTTCAGCATGTTCGCCGTGCCGCGCGAGCAGGTCGTGCGCATCCACGCCTCGAGCGGCACCACCGGCAAGCCGACGGTGGTCGGCTACACGAAGAAGGACATCGACGACTGGGCCAACCTGATGGCGCGCTCCATACGCGCCTCCGGCGGCCGGCCGGGCGACATCGTGCATGTCGCCTATGGCTACGGCCTGTTCACCGGCGGCCTCGGCGCCCATTACGGCGCCGAGCGCCTCGGCTGCACGGTCATCCCGATGTCGGGCGGCCAGACCGAGAAGCAGATCCAGCTGATCCTCGACTTCAAGCCGGACATCATCATGGTCACGCCCTCCTACAGCCTGGCCATCGCCGACGAGTTCGAGCGCCAGGGCCACGACCCGGCCAAGTGCTCGCTGTCGGTCGGCATCTTCGGCGCCGAGCCATGGACCAACCAGATGCGCGCCGAGATCGAGAAGCGCCTCGGCATCGACGCCGTCGACATCTACGGCCTGTCCGAGGTGATGGGCCCCGGCGTCGCCAACGAGTGCATCGAGACCAAGGACGGCCTGGTGCTCTGGGAGGATTTCTTCTATCCGGAGATCATCGACCCGGTCACCGGCGAGGTGCAGCCCGACGGCGCCAGCGGCGAGCTGGTGTTCACCTCGCTGGCGAAGGAGGCGCTGCCGATCATCCGCTACCGCACGCGCGACCTCACGCGCCTGCTGCCGCCCACCGCGCGCGCCTTCCGCCGCATGGACAAGATCACCGGCCGCTCCGACGACATGCTGATCATCCGCGGCGTGAACGTCTTCCCCTCGCAGATCGAGGAGCTGATCCTGAAGATGCCGAAGCTGGCCCCGCATTACGTGCTGGAGGTGTCGCGCCCCGAGCACATGGACGAACTCGACGTGCTGGTCGAGATGAAGCCGGAATTCTCGCAGGCCTCGGCGGCCGACCAGCAGGCCTCCGCCAAGGAATTGCAGCACCACATCAAGTCCTACATCGGGGTCTCCACCCAGGTGCGCATCGTCGCCCACAACACCATCGAGCGTTCCATCGGCAAGGCCAAGCGGGTCATCGACAAGCGTCCGAAATAAGCAGAGGCCCGACAACCGTGAAAGGCGGCCGCACGGCCGCCTTTTGCTTTGTAGGAATCTCTCCTACACGCCCCGGCGGAAGTGCTCGGAAGTGCTTGAGGCGCGGCGGGAATCGGCGGAAAATCGGTCCTATCGCAAGGTCATATCCAACATGAATCCGCCTCCCGACGGCAACCGCGACCCGCAGGACGAACTCGCCGCGCTGAGAAAGCGCGTCGCCGAGCTGGAATCGCACGAGGCCGAGCTGGCCTGGGCGCACCAGACGCTGCTCGAACAAATCACCCACGAGCACAAGCAGACCGAATCCGCCCTGCGCATCTCGGAGGAAAAGCTCTCGCGCATCTATGCCGCCAGTCCCGACGCCATCGCCATCTGTTCGCTCACCAGCGGCTGTTATGTGGATGTGAATCCGGCCTTCGAGCGCGTCTTCGGCCTCGCGCCGGGCGAGGTCATCGGCCACAAGGCCATTGAGGCGGGTGCCTGGACCGAGCCCGCCCTGCGCGAGCGCTACGTCGAGCAATTGCGCAGGGAGAAGGCCATTGTCAACGAGGAAATCCGCTTCCGGCACAAGTCGGGCCGGCTTTTCGACAGCCTGTTCTCGGCCAGCCTGGTGGAGCTCGACGGCGACCCCTGCATGCTCTCGGTGACCCGGGACATCACCGACCGCAAGCGCATCGAGCAGATGTTCCTCGAGCAAAACCGCATGCTGCATGCCGTCAGCGAGGCGCAGGCCGATTTCATCGCGGACGCCGATCCGCATCCGACCTTCGACCGGCTGCTCAGCCATCTGCTGGACATCACGGACAGCCAGTACGGTTTCATCGGCGAGGTCTTCCATGCCGATAACGGCGAGCCCTACCTGAAGCCGTATGCCATTACCGACATTTCCTGGGACGACGCCTCGCGCGCCCTGCATCGCAGCTACATCCGCGGCGGCTTCGAGTTCCGCAATCTGAAGACGCTCTTCGGCCATGTCCTGACCAGCGGCAAGCCGGTGCTGTCCAACGATCCCGCCCACGACCCGCGCCGCGGCGGCCTGCCGCCCGGCCACGCCCCGCTGCATGCCTTCATGGGGCTGCCGCTGTGGCGCGGCAACAGGCTGGTCGGCATGGCGGCCGTCGCCAACCGTCCCGGCGGCTACGACGCGGCATTGGTCGATCACCTGCAGCCTTTCACGTCCACCTGCGCAGTTCTCATCGAGGCCTACCACAACAGCCAGCGCCGCCGGCATGCCGAAAGCCTGCTGCGCCAGCTCAACCTGGAGCTGGAGGACCACGTCAACCAGCGTACGGCCGAGTTGCAGGCCTCGATCAAGGAGCTGGAGAGCTTCAGCTACTCGGTTTCCCACGACCTGCGCTCGCCGCTGCGCGGCATCAACGGCTTCTCGCGTCTCCTGCTGGAAGACTACGGCGACCGGCTCGACGAGCACGGCAAGGAATATCTGCGCCGCATCTGCTCGGCCACGCTGCGCATGAGCGAGCTGATCGACGGCATGATCGACCTGGCCCAGCTCACCCGCGAACCGATCCATCCGGCCGAGGTCGACCTCTCGCGCCTGGCCGAATCGGTCGCCCGGGAACTGCACGGCGCCGAGCCTGGGCGCCGGGTCGAATTCAGCGCCATGCCGGGCCTCAAGGCGCGCGGCGACGAGCGCCTGCTGCGCGTCGTCCTGCACAATCTGCTGACCAACGCCTGGAAATTCACTGCCCGCAAGCAGCTCGCCCATGTCGAGTTCGGCATGCGGCAGGCCGGCAACAGCCTCGCCTACTACGTCAAGGACGACGGCGCCGGCTTCGACATGAAATATGCGGACAAGCTGTTCGGCGCGTTTCAGCGCCTGCACGGCGTCAAGGAATTCGCCGGCACGGGCATCGGCCTGGCCACCGTGCAGCGCATCGTCCAGCGCCATGGCGGCCTCGTCTGGGCCGAGGGCGAAATCGACAAGGGTGCGACCTTCTTCTTCACCCTGTCGTGAGCGCCGCCTTCAAGGACCATTTCTCGAAGCAGGCGCCGGATTACGCGCGCTACCGGCCGAACTATCCGGCGCAGCTGTTCGCCTGGCTGGCACGGATCGCACCGTCACTCGGCACCGCCTGGGACTGCGGCACCGGCAGCGGCCAGGCCGCCATCGGCCTGGCCGCCCATTTCGGGCGCGTCATCGCCACCGATCCCAGCCGCGAGCAGCTCGCGCATGCAGAACCGCATCCGCGCATCGAGTATCGCGCGGCCGCCGCGGAAGTCAGTCCCCTCGATACGGCGAGCATCGACCTGCTCACGGTCGCGCAGGCCATCCACTGGTTCGACCTGGAGAAGTTCTACGCCGAGTCGGGACGCGTGCTGAAGCCCGGGGGTGTCATCGCGGTGTGGACCTACACCCTGCTCGATGCCGAGGCCGGCATCGACGACCTGCTCAATGATTTCTACAAAAACGTCGTCGGCCCCTACTGGCCGCCCGAGCGGCGGATGGTCGATGACCGCTATCGCTCGCTGCCCTTCCCCTTCGCGCCCATCGAACCGCCCGCCTTCGAGATCCGCACGGAGTGGTCGCGCGACGACCTGCTCGGCTATCTCGGCACCTGGTCGGCCACCCAGGCCTGCATGAAGGCATCGGGTAGCGATCCGCTCGTGGAATTCAGCCGCCGCCTGGCACCGCTATGGCCCGATCCGGCACGCAAGAAACTCCTGCGCTGGCCGCTGCACCTGCGCGTCGGGCGCGTGTAACGCCCGTCCGGCAACGGCCGCCCCGCCGGAAAAGTCAGTCCCGGCAGGACGGCGCGCGCCGCGCCATCAGGCAAGGGCATGCACCAGGTAGAGCGAAATGACCGGGAAGGTAACCAGCAGGACGATGCGGATCAGGTCGGAGAGCAAGAACGGAATCACGCCCTTGAAGGTCTCGATGAGGGGCACATCGCCCGCCAGGCGGTTGATGATGTAGACGTTCATGCCCACCGGCGGATGCACCAGGCCGATCTCGACCACCATCAAGGCCAGGATGCCGAACCAGATCGACTTGTCGGTATGTCCCATGCCCCAGAAGTCGAGCCCCATCACCATCGGATAGAAGATCGGAATGGTGAGCAGGATCATCGCCAGGGAATCCATGACGCAGCCGAGCAGGATGTAGATGACGAGAATCATGGCCATCACCAGCAGCGGCGGCATGCCGCTGTGCTTGACCCATTCGGCCAGTTCGACCGGCATCTGCGACAGGGCCAGCGCCGTATTCAGCATGTCGGCGCCGAGCAGCACCAGATAGATCATGGCGGTGGCCTGCGCCGTGCCGAGCAGGCTGTGCTGGAGCTTGGCGAAACTCATGTTGCCCGAGAAGAGCGCCATCAGCCCGCAGGCGCCGGCGCCGATCGACGCCGCTTCGGTCGGATTGGCCCAGCCGCCATAGATGCCGACGATGACGACCACGAATACCAGCAATACCGGCAGCACCTGGAGCAGGCTCTTCAGGCGGTCCGGCCAGGGCGCGCGCGGGCCGGCCGGACCGGCCGCCGGATTCAGGCGCACCACGATCTGCACGACGGCCATGTAGCCGGCCATGGCGATGACGCCCGGAATCACCGCAGCCATGAACAGCTTGCCGATCGATTCCTGCGTCAGGATGGCGTAGATCACCAGTGGCACCGAAGGCGGGATCATGATGCCCAGCGTGCCGCCCGCCGCCAGCGCACCCGTCGCCAAGGCGCCGGAATAGCCGTAGCGGCGCAACTCGGGCAGCGCCACTTGGCCCATGGTGGCGGCGGTGGCCAGCGAGGAGCCGCAGATGGCGCCGAAACCGGCGCAGGCGCCGATCGACGCCATGGCGATCCCCCCCCCGGCGATGGCCGAGGAAGGCGCTGACGAAGTGGAACAGCTGCCGGCTCAGGCCACCATGGGTGGCGAACTGGCCCATCAGCAGGAACAGCGGGATCACCACCAGGTCGTAATTGGAAAGGCGGGCATAGGCGAGCGTCTTGAGGGCGTTGAGCAGCATCAGCGTCTCGCCGTGGGTGAGATACAGATAGCCGCCGGCACCGCACATGAACATGACGATGCCGATGGGGATGCGCAGCGTCAGCAGGGCAAGCAGGACGCCGAAGATGATGAAGCCGACACTGGTGCCGCTCATGGCTTCATCCCGCGCCGGGTCCAGGTGTGCGCGCACATGTAAAAGCCGGCCAGGGCCATCAGGACGAAACCGGGCACCATCATCACCTGGCCGATCCACACCGGCCAGTCGAGAATGGCCGTCGTCTCACCCGCTTCCTTCACCATCATGGCGCCGACCCAGGATCGCCAGGCGATCAGCGCGCCGAACAGGCCGAGCAGCAGGGAGCCCATCGCATCGAGAAAAGCGCGCTTGCCCGCGGACAGGTGGGCAGTGAAAAAATCCACCTTGACGTCACCGCGCATGAGATGGGTGTAGGCAAAGAAGGAGGCCGAAGCGAACGCGGCGCAGAGCTGAAGCACCTCGACATCGCCCGGCACCGGCGCGCTGGCGATTTTGCGCCCGACGATGGAAATGACCGACATCACCACGAGCCCGGTGAACACCACGCCGCCGGCGAAGGCGGTCCACTTCGACACGGCCAGCAAACCCCGGCCGACCGGACCGAAGCCCGCACCCGGTCCGGCAATGGAACCTGGTTCCTGCATCATCTCCTCCTTTGTTCAGATTTTGTTATCTCTTTCGGATAACTGCTCATTTCCATCCTGCCCACGCCGCGTCCGTGACAAGGCGCGACGCCCGCGCGGTGGCATGCTAACCCTTCTCGAGGAAGCGCGTCACGCGCCGCTGCGTTTCGGGCGCGGCCAGCAACGCGGCGCTGCCGGCAAGTTCAGCCGCAAAGCCATCCTCGCCGCCGTGCGCCGCGACGCCGATGCAGCGCTTGTTGGCCGCCAGCGTCTGCGGCGGCAGTTCGGCAATTCGCGCGGCGATCGCCCGTGCCGCGGGCTGCGTTTCTCCGGCAGGCGCCGACCACTGGGCGAGCCCGAGCGAGACGGCCTCGGCGCCGCCAACGAGCTCGGCGCCCAGAATCAGGCGCCGCGCCACGGCTTCGCCGCAGATGCGTGTCATGCGCTGGGTGCCGCCGGCCGCGGGCAAGAGGCCGAGCCGCGCTTCGGGCAGCCCGATGCGGGCGGACTCGGAGACGATGCGCAGGTCGCAGGCCAGCGCCAGCTCGAAGCCGCCCCCCATGGCCGCCCCGCCGAGCTCGGCCAGCGTCACCTTCGGCAGCGACTCCAGCCGGGCAAACACCTCCTGCATGCGCCGCGTCAGCACGATCATGCGCTCGCGCCCGGCAGCGCTGTCGAAAACGCTGCGCATCAGCGCCAGGTCGGCGCCGGCGCAAAACACCCGCTCGCTGCTGCGCAGCCAGAGAACGCCGACCTGTTCGGCCCGCGCCACGTCGTCGAGCACCTCGTCGAGCCGCGCTACCCACTCCTCGTTGATGGCGTTGACCGGAGGGCGGCACAGCGTCGCCACGGCGACGCCGCCATCGATGGCCAGGGATATCAGCGGCTCCATTCGCCTATCTTGTCCGTTTCTTCGCCGCCCTCGGCCGCGCGGCCTTCGTGCCGCGGCTGCCGAAGGATCCCGTTCGCTGCCTCATCGCATCGAGCACCCGCCGCCCCCTGGCCGTCAGAAAGGGCTCGACCAGGATCTTGATGCCTTCATCAACGTATTCGGCCAGGGCGTAGCGCTGGCCGAGGGACCAATGCTTGAGCGCCCAGGAGTGGGCGAACATGACGAGCTGGTAGGACAGCAGATCGGCGTTCACCTCGCGCATGTGGCCACCCCCGGTGCAAGTCGCGATGCATTCCTCGAACAGATTGTTGGTCCTCGTCTCCGCATCCTTGATCAGCGCCCTGCGGTCGGCACGCAGCGACTTGGTCGAGCGGTAGGCGAGGACGGTCGCGTCGAGCAGGCCGTCCACGATCTTGCAATATGCCCAGACCGCCATGCAGAGGCGCTCGACCGGATGCTCGATGCCCTCGAGCTGGGGCGGGATGTCGTGCTCGTAGGTGTCGAGCACCAGCTTCAGGGTCAGGAAGAGGATGTCGTCCTTGTCGCGGAAGTACTGGTAGATCAGCCCGGTGCTGACACCAGCCGCCTTGGCGATCTGCTGGATCGTGGTGGTGTAATAGCCTTCCTCGGAAAACAGCTTCACCGCGGCGCGGACGATTTGACCGCGGCGCTCCTCGACGAGCCTGGGATCGGTCACCAGCGCCAGGACATCTCCGGCAGTGCTCATGCTCTCCCCTCTCCAGCCGGCGCGGACGGCGTGCCGTCCGCGCGGCCTACTCTCAGTTGCCCTCGAACTTCGGCTTCTCCTTGGCGACGAAGGCGTTGTAGGCGCGGGTGAAATCCTTGGTCTGCATGCAGATCGCCTGCGCCTCGGCTTCCGTCTCCAGTGCCTGCTCGATGGTCTGGTTCCATTCCTGGTGCAGGCATTTCTTGGTCATGGCATGGGCGAAGGCCGGGCCGTCCGCCAGCGACAGCGCCATCTTGCGCGCCTTGTCCATCAGCTGTTCGGCCGGAACCACCGCATTGTAGTAACCCCAGGCCAGGCCTTCCTCGGCGCTCATGGCATTGCCGGTGTAGAGCAGCTCCGAGGCGCGGCCCTGGCCGATGATGCGCGGCAGGATGGCGCAGGCGCCCATGTCGCAGCCGGCCAGGCCGACGCGCACGAAAAGGAAGGCGGTTTTCGCCGCCGGCGTGGCGTAGCGCAGGTCGGAGGCCATGGAGATGATCGCCCCCGCGCCGGCACAGACGCCATCGATGGCCGAGATGATCGGCTGCGGACAGGTGCGCATCTCCTTCACCAGGTTGCCCGTCATGCGGGTGAACGCCAGCAGTTCGTCCATGCTCATCTTGGTCAGCGGCCCGATGATCTCGTGCACGTCACCGCCGGAGCAGAAGTTGCCGCCGGCACCGGTCATGACGACGGTGCGCACGTCCTCGGCATACTGGAAGCGGTGGAAGGTGTCGCGCAGCTCCGCGTAGCTCTCGAAGGTCAGCGGGTTCTTGCGCTCGGGGCGGTTGAGCGTGATGGTGGCGACGCGGTCCGCCACCTCGAGCTTGAAGTGCTGCGGCCGCCATTCGGCCGCTTTCAACTTGTACATTCGCTTCTCCTGTTCAGGGTTGGTGCAAAACAATCAAGAGGCATCAGCCGGCCAGCGTCAGGCCGCCGCTCACGCTGAGCACCTGGCCGGTGACGAAGCTGGCCTGGTCGCTGGCGAAGAACAGCACGGCATCCGCGATCTCCGACGGCTTGGCCAGGCGCCGCATCGGTGTCGCCTTGACGAAGGCCTCCTGGTGTTTCTCCGGCACGGCGCGCAGCAGCGGCGTGTCGGTCGGCCCGGGACAGACGCAGTTGACGTTGATGCCGTAGCGGGCCACTTCGCGGGCCAGCGACTTGCAGAAGGCAATGGCGCCGCCCTTGGCGCCGGAATACACGGTCTCCCCCAGGCTGCCGACGCGGCCGGCGTCGCTCGCCACGACGACGACCTTGCCGCTGCCGCGCTCGATCATCTTGTCGAGGAAAGCATGGGTGACCGCCACCGGGCCGAGCAGGTTCAGATCGATGACCTTGCGCCAGAATTCCGGCGTGTTTTCCATGAAGGGCTGGATCTTGCCCCAGCCGGCGACGTTGGCGACGATATCCACGTGTCCGCGCTTCTCGTAGGCCTGCTGCTTGAACTGCGCCACCGAACCGAGGTCGGTGACGTCGAGGCGGATGAATTCCGCGCCGCGCCCCTGTTCGCGCAGGGCGGCGGCGGCGGCCTGGCCCTTCTCCATGTCGATGTCGCCGAGAAACACGAAGGCGCCGGCCGCGGCCAGCACCTCGGCGGTGGCCCGCCCGATGCCCGAAGCGGCGCCGGTCACCACCGCTGTCTTGTCCTTCAGTTGCATGATGAGGAAACCTCCCGTTTGGATGTTGGCCGCCGACGGAACCAGGCGCACGACCCTCCCGCAAACGTCGGCAAAACCGCATGAATGATTGCTCATTCAGTTTTCCTTGTCAACCCAAAAGCCCCCCGCGATGGCTTGACAAGCAAAATGAATGAGTGTTCAATCACCCCATTATTCGTCGTTTTGCACATCGCTGGCGCGGGTTCTCCGGCTTCCGGCGAGCGCGCGATTTCGGTGCGCGAATTCGACGGAAACGAACTCGCCAGCGAGGCCGGGGCCTTGAAGAAGACAGGCGGATCGTCGACCACCGGAAACGAGGACAGCATGAAGCAAAGCATCAACGCGGCGGACGAGATCCTCGGCCGTCCGCTGGCGCAGGGCCTCGGCGGCCGGGCCGCCATCCTGTGCGGCGACCGCACGGTCACCTATGACCAGCTCGAGGCCGAGGTCAATCGGCACGGCCATGCGCTGAAGGCGCTCGGCCTCGCGCGCGGCGCACGCGTGCTGTTTCTCATGGACGACTCGCCCGAACTGGTGGCCGCCTATCTCGGCACCCTGCGCATCGGCGCGGTCGCCGTGGCGCTCAACGTCAGGCTGGCGCCGCGCGACCTGCGCTTCGTCATCGAGGACAGCGGCTGCGGCGCCATCTTCGTCGACGCCCATTTCCTCGACCTCTATGAAAGCGCCGTCGACGGCATGGCCGCGCCGCCGACAGCCGTCGTTCTCGGCAAGCCGTCGCCCTCCTATCTCGGCCATGCCGAGTTCCTTGCCGGCCAGCCCAGCCAGCTTGAATCGGTGCGCGTCGATCCGGAGGAGGTCGGCTTCTGGCTGTATTCCTCCGGCACGACGGGCAGGCCGAAGGCGGTGATGCATCCGCACCGCACCGCCGTGGTGGCCGACTGCCTGGAGCGCGAGTTGTTCGGCGTGCGGCCGGGCGACCGCGTGTTCACCACCTCGAAGATTTTCTTCGGCTTCGCCCTCGGCCATTCGCTCATGGGCGGCCTGCAATGCGGCGCCACCATCATCCTGTCTCCCGCCTGGCCCGAGCCGAAGCTGATCGTCTCCACCGTCGAGCGGCACCGGCCGGACGTGCTCTTCAGCACCCCGGTGATGTACCGCAACCTGCTGCGCGAGGGCGCGCCGGCAAATCCCGCCTTCCGCCGCATCCGGCATTTCGTTTCCGCCGGCGAAAAGCTGCCCGAATCCCTTTACGAGGACTGGCTGGAACTGTGCGGCAAGCCCATTTGCGACGGCATCGGCGCCTCCGAGACGGTGTTCCTGTTCCTCGTCAACCGGCCCGACGACTCCTGCGCCGGTTCTTCCGGCAAGCCGGTGCCCTGGGCCGAAGTGCGCCTCGTCGGCGAGGACGGCAAGGATATCGCCACGCCGGAAACCCCCGGACTGATCGCCATCCGCACCCCCTGCCAGTTCGTCGGCTACTGGAACCTGCCCGAGGTCACGGCGCGGGCGCTGCGCGACGGCTGGTACTTCCCCGGCGACATGTTCCGCTTCGACGCCGAGGGGCGCTGGTACCACATGGGCCGCGGCGACGACATGCTGAAGATTTCCGGCCAATGGGTCAGCCCGGCCGAGATCGAGGCCTGCGCGCTGACCGTGCCCGGCGTGGCGGAGGCCGCCGTGGTCGGCTTTCCCAACGAGGACGGTCTGACGCGCATCGCGCTGTTCGTCGTGCCGCGCGATCCGGAGGCCGACCAGGCGGCCTTGAACGAGGCGCTGCTGCAGACCTTCAAGTCCACCCTGTCGATCTACAAGTGCCCGCGCACCATCCGCTTCCTGAAGCAGATGCCGCAGACGGCGACCGGCAAGATGCAGCGCTACCGCCTGCGCGAACTGCTCCGGGAGCCGACGTGAGCCTGGCGGCGGAATGCCAGCCGCTCGCCGGCCGCCATGCCCTGATTACCGGCGGCGGCCGCGGCATCGGGGCGGCCATTGCGCAGTCCCTGGCCGCGCAGGGCGCTCGCCTTACCCTGGTGGGCAGGACGCGGGCGACCCTGGAGCGGGAAGCCGAGCGGCTGCGCCCCATCACGGAGGTGAATTGCGAGAGCGCGGACGTCGGTGATGCGGACACGGTTCAGGCCGCCTTTGCCCGCGCCGCCGACGCCCTCGGCCCGATTGGCATCCTCGTCAACAACGCCGGCCAGGCCGCCAGCGCCCCCTTCGCCAAAACCGATCCAGCCTTGTGGCAGCGAATGCTCGCCATCAACCTGACGGGAACCTATCTGGGCATCCGCGCCGCCCTGCCCGGCATGCTCGAACTCGGCTGGGGCCGCATCGTAAACGTCGCCAGCACCGCCTCGCTGAAGGGCTACGCCTACATCGCCGCCTACTGCGCCGCCAAGCATGGCGTGCTCGGCCTCACCCGCGCCCTCGCCGCGGAACTGGCGAAAAAACCCGTCACCGTGAACGCCGTCTGCCCCGGCTACACCGAAACGGACATCGTGCGCGAGACGCTGGACAACATCCAGGCCAAGACCGGCCGCTCGCGCGACGAGGCGCTCGGCGAACTGGTGAAGCACAATCCCCAGGGACGCCTGGTGCAGCCGGAGGAAGTCGCCAACGCCGTGCTGTGGCTGTGCCTGCCGGGCGCCGAATCCGTTACCGGGCAGGCGATTTCCGTTTCCGGCGGCGAAACCATGTGAGGATCCTCGTGAGCGACAAGACTTATCTCGACTGGCCTTTTTTCGACGATCGCCACCGTCGGCTGGAAGGCGAACTGGAAGGCTGGCTGCGGCAAAACCCCGATGACGATCATCATGGCGACGTGGATGCCGCCTGCCGCGGCCTCGTCGCCCGGCTGGGCCGGGCCGGCTGGCTGCGCTATGCCGTCGGCGGCACGGCCAACGGCGGCAAGTTCGACGCCATCGACACCCGCTCGATCTGCCTGCTGCGCGAAACGCTGGCGCGCCATTCCGGGCTCGCCGACTTCGCCTTTGCCATGCAGGGGCTCGGCTCGGGCGCGCTGACCCTGCACGGTTCGCCGGAACAGAAGCGCCGCTACCTGACGAAAGTCGCCGCCGGCGAGGCGATCGCCGCCTTCGCCCTCTCCGAGCCCGGTTCGGGCTCCGATGTCGCCGCGATGGCCTGCGCGGCGCGCGCCGAGGGCAACGACTATGTGCTGGACGGCGAGAAGACCTGGATTTCCAACGGCGGCATCGCCGACTTCTATGTCGTCTTCGCCCGCACCGGCGAGGCGCCCGGTTCGCGCGGCCTGTCGGCCTTCGTCGTCGAGGCCGGCACGCCCGGCTTCGAGGTCGCCGAGCGCATCGAGGTGATCGCCCCGCATCCGCTGGCTCGCCTGCGCTTCGACAACTGCCGCATTCCGCGCGAGAACCTGGTCGGCGCCCCCGGCCAGGGCTTCAAGGTGGCGATGCAGACGCTCGACATCTTCCGTACTTCGGTCGCCGCCGCGGCGCTGGGCTTCGCCCGCCGCGCGCTCGACGAAGCGCTGTTCCGCGCCACCCGGCGCAAGATGTTCGGCCAGACCCTGGCCGATTTCCAGATCACCCAGGCCAAGCTGGCCCAGATGGCCACCGGCATCGACGCCTCGGCGCTGCTCACCTACCGCGCCGCCTGGCTGCGCGACCAGGGGCGCGCCGTCACGCGCGAGGCGGCCATGGCCAAGATGACGGCCACCGAGACCGCCCAGCAGGTCATCGACAGCGCCGTGCAGATGTGGGGCGGCCTCGGCGTCGTCAGCGGGCATCCGGTGGAGAAGCTGTACCGGGAAATCCGCTCCCTGCGCATCTACGAGGGCGCCACCGAGGTGCAGCAGCTCATCATCGCGCGGCAGACGCTCGCCGCATACCAATCCCCGGACGGGGCGTAGCCCGCCATGCCTGCAAGCACCCCGTCCCGTTTGCCTACCATTGCTGAATGATCGTTCATTCATATTTCTGAGGAGTCGCCATGGTCCGCTACCCGACCGAACCGCTGAAATGCTGGAAGAAAGCCAAGGAACTGCGCGAGCAGTACTACATCAACTACGCCCGCGCCAAGGACAAGGGCGGCATCCGCTGGGGCGCGGCCGGCTGGTCCTTCGACGCCATCCCGACCGCCTTCGGCGACGACGTCCATCCGCTCACCGGCGAGCCCTACGGCGCCAGCATCGCCTTCGACCGCAAGTTCGCCAAGGAATGCCTGGATGCCGCCGAAGCCGCCGGCTTCGCCCGCGACCTGTGCGCCTACATGCGGCTCTACTGGGGCGGCATGCACCTCAACAAGTATCTCTACGGCGGCGAGTTTCCCAAGCCCGACTTCAACTTCCAGACGCAGATCTGCTGCTCCCATGCCAAGTGGTACCAGCACGCCTCGAAAGTCGAGCAGGTGCCGGACTTCTACGTCGACGTCAGCGTCGGCGCCTACAAGGACCTGACGCCGGAGCGCCTCGACTACGTCACCAGCCAGCTGCACGAATCGATCGCCTTCGTCGAGAAGGCCACCGGACGCAAGTGCGACGACGAGCTGCTGATCCGCGCCGTGAAGAACGAGATGCGCGCCACCTCGCTGTGGGCCGAGGTCTGCCTGCTCAACCAGACGCGCCCCGCCCCGCTCGACGAGAAGACCATGTACTCGCTCTACGTGCTGGCGGTGCTGCACAAGTCCTCGCAGTGGTGCGCCGACTTCTACCAGGAACTGCTCGACGAGGTGAAGGACCGCGTCGCCCGCGGCATCGCCGCCGTGCCCAACGAGCGCTGCCGCGTCATGAGCGACACGCAGCCGCCCTGGGCCTTCCTCAAGATCTTCCGCTACCTCGAGGAATTCGGCGCCGTTTCCATCGGCTCGCTGTACACTTTCGGCCTGGAGGGCACCTGGGAGACGCGCGAGGACGGCAGCTGGATGCCGCGCACCCTGCCCTGGAAGAAGGGCATCGAGATCAGCGACCGCGACACGGCGCTGCGCCTGTACGCCGACTGGAACCTCTCCAAGCCGCTCTGGCAGCACTTCTTCGACCCCTCGCTGAAGACCGAGATGATGAAGTACATCGTCAAGCACTGGGGCGTCGACGGCGTCATGATCCACATGAACCGCGGCTGCGAGGGGCTTTCGATGGGCATCATGGAGAACCGCCTGGGGCTGGCCGCCGCCGGCATCCCGGTGATGACCTACGAGGGCAACATGGGCGACGAGCGCGAGTTCGACATGGTGCGCGCGCAGAACCGCGTGGACGCCTTCATGGAGACGCTCAGCCTCAAGCGCGAGTTCGCCGCCGCCTGAGCGCTACGGGGAAAAAGTCAGTCCGGCCGGGACGGCGATCGCCGCCCGGCCGGCCGAACATGCGGAGCCGGGCGGATAACCGCCCGGTTGTCATGCCTGCTATTTCGAGTACTGCTTGACCAGCGCGCGGGCGTCTTCGAGCAGCTTCTTGCCGTCGCCCCCCTTGGCGGCGACTTCCTTGATCCACTCGTCATCGACCGACTCGGTCGCCTTGACCCAGCGCTGGTACTCGGCCGGGGTCAGGTAGTTGATGGTGCCGCCGAGATCGAGGGCCACCTTCTTGAACGGCTCGATGATGTCGTCGAAGCCGTGCTGGCCGACCCAGGCCGACATCTCGATGCCGCTGTTGGCGTCGATCACCTTCTTCAGGTCGGCCGGCAGGCTGTCGTACTTGGCCTGGTTCATGCCGAACAGGAAAATGGTGTTGCCGATGCGCGGCGAGCCGAGCGGCACTTCCAGATGGTATTTGGCGATCTCGGACAGCTTGATCGCCGGCGTGCCCTCCCACGGCACCGAGGCGCCATCCACCACGCCCTTCGACAGCGACTCGGGCACCTGCGGCAGCGGCATCTGCACCGGTGTGGCGCCGAGGGCGGCGATCATGCGCGCATTCAGGCGCGTGGCGGCGCGGATTTTCAGGCCCTTGATGTCCTCCAGCGTCTTCGGCTGCTTGCTGGGGAAATGGAACAGGGTGCCGTCATGCACGTGCATGAAAATCCGCTTGACGCCCTTGAATTCGTCCTGGGCGTTCTTGTCGACATAGGCCCACAGCGCCATGCTGCCCGACTTGGCGGTGACGGCCATCCAGGGCAGCTCGAACACTTCCGACTTGGTGAAGCGTCCCGCCGCATAGGTCGGCACGGTCCAGATGACATCGACCACGCCGTCGCGGACCTGGTCGAAGAGCTGCGCCGGCGTGCCGCCGAGCTGCATGGCCGGATAGATCTGGCACTTCATGCGGTCGCCGGATTCCTTGGCGATCTTGTCGCACCAGGGCTGGATGAACTTGACCTGGGCGCTCGAGGTGGCGGGCAGGAAATGGTGCACCTTGAGCGTGACCTGCTGCGCCAGCGCCGGCGTGCCAACCAGGGTTGCGGCCGCCAGCGCGGCCAGTTTGAACATGCTTTTTGTTTTCACTCGGTCCTCCTCCTTTGCTTATTGCGGTTGGTAATCGAAACACCACATGCACTCATGTTCCGGCGAAGACCTTGCCCGGATTGAGAATCCCCTGCGGGTCGAGCGCGCGTTTCAGCAGACCCATTATAGCCAGTTCATTTTTGCTGCGGGAAAGATGCAGATGCGCGCGCTTGAGCGTGCCGATGCCGTGCTCGGCGGATATCGAGCCGCGCCAGTCGCCGACGCAGCCATAGACGAGTTCCTCGATCTGCGCGACCGGCTGCTCGCCCTCGCTGATGCGCACGCCGATGTGGATGTTGGCGTCGCCGACATGGCCGAAGAACACGGTTTCCAGGCCGGGCCAGCGGCGGCGCAGGCGGTCGCAGCAGTCCTCGACGAAGGCGCCGATCTGCCCCGCCGCGATGCTCACGTCGAATCCGGTGTGGGGCCAGAAAACCCGCCTCAGTTCGCCCGAGGCGTCCCGCACGCGCCACAGCGCGCGGGTCTCGTCGCCCGACTGGGCGATCACCGCGTCGGCGACCACGCCGGCTTCGAGGGCCTCGCCGAGCACCTGCTCGAAATGCGCCTGGTCGTGCGCCGGGTCGCTGCCCATCGATTCGACCAGCACATAGGCGCCATGCCCGTGCGGCAGCGGCGCCGCCAGCCCCGCCACGCGGCGCGTCACCAGTCCGTAGAAATCCGGCCACATCATCTCGAAGGCGGACAGCGTGGATCCGAGGCCGCTGCGGACGTGCCGCAGCAGCTCGAGCACGCCATCGTAGCCGGCGACGGCGCACAGCGCCGTGCAGGTGCTGCGCGGCTGCGGATGCAGGCGCAGCACGGCGCGGGTGATGACGCCGAGCGTGCCTTCGCTGCCGACGAACAGCTGCTTGAGGTCGTAGCCGGTGTTGTTCTTCAGCATCTTGTTCAGGTTGCCGACCACGCTGCCGTCCGCCAGCACCGCCTCCAGCCCGAGCACGAGGTCGCGCGCCATGCCGTAGCGCAGCACGCGATTACCGCCGGCATTGGTCGACAGGTTGCCGCCGATGGTGCAGGAGCCGCGGGCGCCGAGGTCGAGCGGAAAGAACAGGCCCGCCTCCCAGGCCGCCTGCTGCACCGTCTCGAGCGGGGTGCCGGCCAGCACGGTGGCGGTGCAGGCGGCCGCGTCGATCTCCTCCACGCCGCACATGCGCTCCAGCGACAGCAGCACGCAGCCCGGCACCGGCACCGCGCCGCCGGCCAGCCCGGTCAGGCCGCCTTGCGGCACCACCGGCAGGCGCAGGCGATGGCAGGCCCGCAGGAGCGCGCCGACCTCTTCGGTCGAGCGCGGCCGGGCCAGGGCCAGCGCCGTGCCCGGCGCCGCTGCTTCCATCCAGTCGTGCAGATGCCGTTCCGGAATGTCCGCACCGACCTGCAGCATGTCCGCAGGAACGGCGCTTGCCAGCGCTGCGACGGGATTCGGGTCCATGGGCGCCTTCAGACGATGCGCACGGTCAATTCGCCCAGCCCATCGATGCCGCCGCGCAGCAGGTCGCCGCGCCGCACCGGGCCGACGCCCTCCGGCGTGCCGGTGAAGATCAGGTCGCCCGGCGCCAGCCTGAAGTACTGCGACAGGCAGGCGACGGTTTCGGCCACGCTCCAGATCAGCTGGCTGGTCGTGCCGTGCTGGCGCGGTTCGCCATTCACCGTCAGCCAGATCGCCGCATGGCCGATTTCCGGCACGGCCTGCGCGGGCGTCAGCGGGCCGATCGGGGCGGAGGCGTCGAAGGCCTTGCCGAGCTCCCACGGATGGCCCTTGTCGCGCAGCGCGAACTGAAGGTCGCGCCGGGTCATGTCGAGACCCACCGCGTACCCCCAGACATGCTCGAGCGCCCGCCCGGCATCGATGTCGGCGCCGCCCTTGCCGATTGCCGCGACCAGCTCGATTTCGTGATGGCAGTTCTCCGTGCGGGGCGGATAGGGAATTTCGGCCACCGTGCCGAACGGCACGGGCACCACCGCGTCGGCCGGCTTGGCGAAAAAAAAAGGCGGATCGCGATCAGGGTCGAAGCCCATCTCCCGCGCATGGGCCGCGTAGTTGCGGCCGACGCAATAGACGCGGCGCACGGGAAACCGGTCGGCAGCGCCGGCGACCGGAACGGCGGCCTGCGCGGGCGGTTCGAAGACATAGGACATGCTGCGCTCCTGGGACCGGTCTGGCCGATTCGGTCTGCTTTGTCATCAATGATTTTAGTTTAAATCATTTTCCGCGGATTGCCGCAGGAATCTGCGCACGCAATGCAGGCCGGCTGCCGGGCCTGTTCACGACGCGCGTCCGGCCTGCCATTGCGCGAAGCTGGAGCCGGCCTTGGCCAGTTTCTCCAGCAGCGGCGCCGGCTGCCAGTATTGCGGGTCGAGCACCTTCCGGAACTCGAGGATCTTGTCGTAAATCGCCTTCAACCCGACGGTGTCGGCATAGAACATCGGGCCGCCGCGATAGTGCGGGAAGCCGTAGCCGGCGGTATACACGATGTCGATGTCGGAGGCGCGCAGGGCGATACCTTCCTCCAGCAGCAGCGCCCCTTCGTTGATCATGGCGTAAAGGCAGCGCTCCTGGATTTCCTGTTTCGAGGGCTTCCTCTGCGGCACGCCGAGGCGCTTCGCCTCCTCGGCGAACATGGCGATGGCCTCGGGGTCAGGCGTGCGCTTGCGTTCGGGATTGTCATAGCGGTAGTAGCCGCGCCCGCTCTTCTGGCCGAGCCAGCCGCGCTCGGTGAGCATGGCGGATGGCCGGTAGAAGCCCGGGTCCTTCGGCAGCAGGTGCGCTCGCTCCACGCGCGTGAGGTGGCCGATGTCGACGCCGGCCATGTCGTAGACGGCGAGGATGCCCATCGCCATGCCGAAGTCCTCCAGCGCGCCGTCGACTTCCTCGGGCGTCGCCCCTTCCAGCACGCAGCGCTCGGCCTCGCGGCCGTAGGGATCCATCATGCGGTTGCCGATGAAGCCGTAGCAGACTTTCGCGACGACGCCAACCTTCTTGATCGTTTTCGCGATGTCGAGCGCCGTCATCACCACCTCCGGCGCGGTCTTGGCGCACTGCACGATCTCCAGCAGGCGCATGACGTTGGCCGGGCTGAAGAAGTGCAGGCCGATGACGTCCTGCGGCCGCTGCGTCACGGCGGCGATCTCGTCGATGTCCAGCGTCGAGGTGTTGCTGCCGAGGATCGCGCCGGCCTTGGCCACGGCATCGAGCTTCGCGAAGATTTCCTTCTTCAGCGCCAGATTCTCGAACGCCGCCTCGATGACGAGGTCGGCATCACGCAAGGCGGCGTAGTCGAGCGTCGGCTGAATCAGCGCCAGGCGGCGCTCCATCTCTTCCGTCTTGAGGCTGCCGCGCGACACCGAGCGCTCGTAGTTCTTGCGGAGGGTGGCGAGCCCGCGATCGAGTGCCTCCTGCCTGGCGTCGACGATGGTGACGGGGATGCCGGCGTTGGCGAAGCACATGGCGATGCCGCCCCCCATGGTGCCGGCGCCGACGATGCCGACCTTCCCGATCGGGCGCGATTGGACGCCGGCTGGCAGCCCCGGAATCTTGCGCAGTTCGCGCTCACCGAAAAAGAGGTGGCGGAAGGCGCGGCCCTCGACGGCGCGCTCGACCTGGCTGGACAGCTCGCGTTCGCGGGCAATGCCGGCGTCGAAGGGCAACTCGGCTGCGGCCTGCACGGCATCGAGCAGGACATGCGGCGAATTGCGGTTCCTGAACGCCTTGCCGAGTTGGGCGCGGCGCGCAGCGATGATCTCGCCCGCCTTCTCCCTGCCCTCGACGCTCATCTCGCGGGTGCGGCGCGGGCCCTTGCCCGAAGCGACGAGCTCGCGCGCGCAGGCGACCGCCGCGGCGGTCACATCCCCCGCCACCGCCGTGTCGACGAGACTGACTTTTGCCGCCTCGGCCGCGGAGAGTGGCTTGCCGGAGAGCATCATCTCCAGCGCCGGATCGAGGCCGATCAGGCGCGGCAGGCGCTGCGTGCCGCCGGCGCCGGGGATGATGCCCAGCGTGATCTCCGGCAGGCCGAGCTTGGTGCCGGCCTCGGCGACGCGGTAGTGGCAGGCGATGGCGGTTTCCAGTCCGCCGCCCATCACCGTGCCGTGCAGTGCCGCCACCACCGGCACCGGGCTGTCCTCGATCAGGCGCAGCACCTCGTGGTAGCCGGGCGCCTGCACGCCGGTCTCGAACTCGCGCATGTCGCCGCCGGAAAGGAAGGTCCTGCCGGCGCAGGCCAGCACGACGGCCTTGACGCCGGCGCGGCCGCGCAGGGATTCGAAGGCGGCCTCGAGGCCGGCGCGCACCTCGCGCGTGAGGGTGTTGACGGGCGGGCTGTCGACCGTGACGACGGCGACCTCGCCCTGCATCGAAACGCTTACAAGCTCGCTCATTGCCTGGCTCCTGCAAAAAAATTGCTCAAAAAGTCCCCGGCCTTCGCGAGCGAAGGCATCTCGCCGTGTCGTGGGGACTGACTTTTCCTAAAGACGCAGCACCGCAGCGTCGGACGGCTCCGCATACAGGCGCCCGACCAGCGCGGCGCGGCGCGAAAGCACCGCGCGCTGGTTGATGTAGCCCTTGTCGGTGATCTCGCTGGCGTCGATCGACGGCGGCTCGGCCATCAGCAGCGCGCGCGTCGCGTAAGTCGAGCTGCCGCCGCCCTCCTGCCTCAGCCTCGCCATGCCGGCGCGCACGTGCGCGACGACGCGCGGGTCCGACAGCACCTGATCGAGCGGCGCCTCGGCCGGCAGGTCAGGGCAGAGGCCGCGGCAGCCGACCGGGTTGGCGAAGACGAGGAAGCCGGCCTCCTCGCGGTCGTGGCCGGCAACGACGATGTCCTGCGCCACCGGCGCCAGCAGCGCCAGCGCCTTCACGCGCAGCGCGCCGACATGCACCCAGATGCCGCTCATCAGCTTGAAGTCCTCGGCGATGCGGCCGTCGAACTCGATGCCCTTGCTCGGATCGGCCGCATCGGCGAAGCGGCCGGCGTCGCCGATGCGGTAGAAGCCCTCCTCGTCGAAGGCTTCGCGCGTGAGGTCCGGCCGCTTCCAGTAGCCCGGCGTGACATTCGGTCCGCGCACGCGCAATTCCAGCTTGTTCTCGTTGGGCGTCAGTTTCAGCTCGGTGCCGGGCGCCGGCAGGCCGATGACGCCGGCGCGGTCGATCTCGAAATGCACCGTGGTGACCATCGGCGCGGTTTCCGTCGCGCCCCAGGCCGATACCATCACCGTGCGCTGGCCGCGCTCCCGCACGGAGAGTTCTTCCAGCTTCTGCCACAGGTTCTGCGGCAGCGCCGCGGCGGCATAGAAAATCATCTGCAGATCGCGGAAGAAGCCCTTCCTCAGCGCGGCGTCGCGCTCGAGGAAGGGGATCAGCGCGTCGAAGCCGCGCGGCACGTTGAAATAGATCGTCGGCGACGCCTCGCGCAGGGCGGCCACCGTCTTCTCGATCAGGCCGGGCGCCGGCTTGCCCCCGTCGATGTACAGCGTGCCGCCGTTGGCCAGCATCATGTTGAAGTTGTGGTTGCCGCCGAAGGTGTGGTTCCAGGGCAGCCAGTCCAGGGTCACTGGCGGTTTCTCCGCCAGGAAGGGCCAGAGCTGGGCAATCGCCTGCTGGTTGGAACAGAGCATGCGCTGGGTGTTGATGACACCCTTCGGCTCGCCGGTGGAGCCGGAAGTGAACAGGAATTTCGCCACGCTGTCCGGCCCCACCGCGGCATAGGCGCGATCCACTTCCGCGCCAGGCGGCCGCCGCAGGTCGGCAAAGGCGGTCGCCGGCCGGCCGGCCGGCGGACGGGCGCCGAACACGATCTCGGCCCCGCCGAAATCAACGGCGCCGAGCACGCCGGCGAACTGCGATCCGTCGGCGGCATACACCAGGCCGGGCTGGAGCAGTCCGGCGATGGCCTTCACCTTGGCGTAATCCTTCGACATCAGCGAGTAGGCCGGCGAGATCGGCGCCACCGGCACGCCGACGTGCATGGCGCCGAGCATGAGCAGGGCATGGTCGATGCCGTTGTCGGAGAGCACCATCGCCGGCCGCTCCGCCGACAGGCCGCGCGCCAGCAGCGCGGCGCCGATGGCGCGCGCTTCGCGCAGGGCCTCGCCGAAAGTCAGCCGACGCCAGCCGTCGCCGGCGCGCTCGGCGAGGAACACCCGCTGCGGCGCCTCGTGCGCCCAGCGCTCGAGATGCTCGCCGAGACAGCGCGCGTAGGGTTGCAGGGGCTGCGGCGAGCGCAGCACCTGCACACCGTCGGCGCGCCGCTCGACCTCGACCGCCGCCGGCGCGAAGCGCAGGCCGCTGAAGGGCGTCTGGCTCAACGGAATACCCTCCTCCCGGCCCCCTCCCGATCGAAGGGGGTGACGGCGGTTCGCCGCTCAGCGGCGCCGATAAGCGGCTGGCACCCCTTCGGGCGGCCGTGCGGGGCGCTCACTTCAGCAGCTTCCAGTCGCCGTTGGCCACGGTCGCCATGATGGCGGCGCGAGCGTCGAAGCCGTTGTGGTTGCTCGGCGACATGTTGAAGACGCCGTGGGTGGCGGGCAGTTCCTTGACGTTCTCCAGCGCGTCGCGCAGGGCGGCGCGGAATTCCGGCGTGCCCGGCCTGGCCTTCTTCATCGCCTCCGGCACGGCGCGGGTAAGCAGCAGATAGGCGTCGTAGGCATGGGCGCCGAAGGTGTTGCGGCTGTTCGCGCCATGCACCGTCTCGTACAGCTTGATGTACTCGAGGGCCGGCTTCTTCGACGGATGCGCATCCGGCAACTGGTCGGCGAGCAGCATCGGCCCGATCGGGAAGATGGTGCCCTCGACGTTCTTGCCACCGACGCGCAGGAAGTCGCGGTTGGCGATGCCATGGGTCTGGTAGAACTTGCCCTTGTAGCCGCGCTCCTTCAGCGTCGCCTGCGGCAACACGGCCGGCGTGCCCGAGGCGGCGATGAGCACGGCATCCGGATTGGCGGCGATCAGCTTGAGCGCCTGGCCGGAGACGCTGGTGTCGTTGCGCTGGTACTGCTCGGTCGCGACGATCTTGATGCCTTTCGGCTCGACGGCGCCCTGGATGGCCTTCAGCCATATCTCGCCATAGGCATCGGCAAAGCCGATGAAGCCGAGGGTCTTCACGCCGTTGGCGGCCATGTGCTCGGCGAGCGGTGCCGCCATCAGGTTGAAACTTTGCGGCATCGTGAACACCCAGGGCGCCTTCTCGCCGGCCGGCGGTACCGGCGCCATGGTGATTTGCGGCGTCCTCGATTCGTAGGCGACCTCGAGGATCGCCATCGAGGTCGGCGTGCCGGAAGAGCCGATGATGACGTCGACCTTGTCTTCGGTGACGAACTTGCGCGCGTTCTTCACGGCCGTGGAGGTGTCGGTGGCGTCGTCGAGCACGACCCATTTCACCTTCTCTCCGGCGATGGCCTGCGGCAAGAGGGCCACCGTGTTCTTCTCGGGGATGCCCAGCGACGCCCCCGGACCGGTGGCGGACAGGCTGACGCCGACGGTGACGTCGGCCAGCGCGGCGCCGGCAACGCACAGGGATGACAGCAGCAGGGCGAGCTTGCGGATCTTCATGGTCTCCTCCTTGTAATGGTTATCCAAGCCGGAAAACGATACGCCCCTTAATCTGACTAGTTAAAACAGATGTTTTGCTAGCTTGTTTCCTGCTACAGTTCGTCCATGCCGAGAACCGACTCCACCTGGCGCAGCCGCCAGGCCGTCGAGCGCGCCGCCCTGCGGCATGCGCAAGAGCGGCCGGAATGGGGCCAGGCGCGCGTGGCCGCGGCGATGGTGGGCAAGGGACTGCAGGTCTCTCCCGCCGGGGTGCGCTGGATTTGGCAGCAGCATGGCCTGGAGACGGCGGCGAAGCGTGCCGCCGCATTGAAAAAACTCGGCGCCGTGCGCCTCAGCGCCGAGCAGAAGGCGGCGCTCGCGCGTATCGGCACGCGCCGCGGCAGCTTCATGGAAGGCGAGACGCCGCTGAGGGCGCGCGAGCACCTGCTCGGCGTGGCGGTGCGCGAATTCAACCGCAAGGGCTTCGCCCGCACTTCGATCCGCGACATCGCCCGGGCCGCCGGCATCCAGCCCGGCTCGGTCTATTACCATTTTCCGTCCAAGGACGAGCTCTTCATCGCCGCCCACTCGGCCGGCATGCGGGAAGTCACGCGACTGGTCGAAGCGGCGACCGCCCGCTCGCACGACCCCTGGGAGCGGCTGGAAATCGCCGTCACGGTGCATATCCGCCACCTGATCTCTGGCAACGACCTGACCGTGTGGACCGGCGCCAGCCTGTTCCTCTTCGAATCGCCGGAAATGCAAAGGCAGTTGCGCGCCGAGCGCGACCGTTTCGAGGCCATCTACCGGCGGCTGATCGCAGCCCTGCCCTTGGCGGCCGATGTCGACCGCAGCCTGCTGCGCCTGCAACTGCTCGGCGCCATCAACTGGACGCGCACCTGGTACCGGCCGGGCAAGCGCGGCGCGGCCGATATCGCCGCGCACCTGGTGAGAGTGCTGAAGGAATCCCTGGCGCGTCAGCGGTAGCGTCGCAGGTACCAGGACTCGAAGAAGGCCTTGGCGTGGTGCATCAGGCCGAGCGGCGGCAGCGCCAGGCCGCCTTCGGGGGTGCGCTTGACCAGCATGCCGGCATCGAGCGAGTCCACGATGCACAGCAGCTCGACCTTGAAGGTCTTCTCCGGCTTGCCGCCCGCCAGCTCGACGAGCAGATTCTCCGCCGCCGTTTCCGCCTGCAGGTCGGCCATGTGCGCCTGCTTGGGCATCCAGTCCGGCCCGGGGAAGCTGCCGGCATCGCCGGCCACGTAAGTCCGCTCGCGTCCCTCGACGCGGCACTGCGCGTCGGCGCGGATCAATCCGCCGGGCGAGCGCGGCAGGTCGGTGTTGTCGAACCAGGCATTGCCGGTCAGGCCGGGCATGAAGACGATGATGTCGGCAACGAAGTCGCCGCCCTCGGTTTTCACCCTGCCCGGCTCGAAACCGGCCAGCTTGTGGCCCAGGTGGGTGGCAATGTCGCGTCGCCGCATCTCGCCGAGCAGCCGCTCCACCGCCTTCTCGCCGAGGCGGTTGCCCGGTTTCGGCATGGGGTTGAAGAAGGTCAGCGCGATCCGCTCGCGCCGGCCCTCGCGCCGCAATTGCGTATCGAGGCCGAAGAGGAACTCGAAGATCGGCCCGCCGCGCATGGCCACCGGCTCGTTCGGGTTGCCGGCAAAGCCGAGCGCGATGCTGCCGCGCTCCATCGCCTGCACCGCGTCGCGCAGGCGCTCCACCGCGGCGATGCCCTCGCAGGGCGTGATGGCATGCTCGATGCCGGGCAGCTTCTTGATGAAGCGGCCGCCGCAGGCGATGACAAGGCCGTCGTTGTCCACCGGCCCGGCCGTGGTCAGCACGGTGCGCCCGCCGTTCTCGAGGCCGGTCGCCTCGCCGGCATGGAAGGCGATGCGCTGGCGCGTGAAGAAGTTCTGCAGCGGGATGCGCAGGTCTTCCGCGCGGCGCTTGCCCGAGGGCAGCCAGATCAGGCTCGGCAGGAAGATCAACTCCGGCCGCGGCCCGATGACGGTGATGTCGACCTGCCGGTCGAGCTGGCGCAGCCGGCGCGCGGCGGAGAGTGCGGCAAAGCCGGTGCCGATGATGGAGATCCGATTCATGACGCTCCCGTTTCCTTGCAGCAGGCGCGACGACGGCCGGAATCCCGCCGTCCGCTCGCCCGCTGCCGTTTTCCAGAATACCACCCTGAACATTACTGCATTGCGGCCGCCCGCGCATGCCGGAAGCCGGGATTCGCGGCCGCAGCGCCGGGTTAAACCGTTAAAATGTCCTCCGCATCCAAACGTGGGACGGATATTGCAAAATGACAGCGAAGAAAAAGGCCGATGGCAAGGGCAAGCCGAAGGAAGAACTCAAGCTAGACCTGCTGCCCGGCCTGATCGGCTATCAGCTGCGCCTGGCCCAGCTCTCCGTCTTCGGCGATTTCGCCGCCGAGCTGAAGGACTTCGACATCTCGCCCGGGCGCTTCGGCGTGCTCGTCCTGATTTCCGCCAACCCGGGCATGACGCAAAGCCAGCTTGCCTCCGCCACCCAGCTCGACCGCTCCACCATGGTCGCGGTCATCGACCAGCTCGAGGCGCGCGGCCTGGTCGAGCGGCGCGCCTCGCCCACCGACCGGCGCTCCAATGCCCTGGTGCTCACCGCAGAAGGGGAAAAGCTGCTCAAGCAGCTCAAGCGCCGCATCAAGCAGCACGAAGCCCGCATCGCCGCCGCCATGACCCCGGCTGAGACCGCCATGCTGGTCGATCTCCTCGCGCGCATCCGCAGCCGGCTGCGCAGCGGGTAGGGCCTCACGCCGGGTTGTCGAGCTCCACGTAGCGATGCTCGAGGCCGAAGCGCTCGGCCAGGTGCGCGCCGACGGCCTGCACGCCATAACGCTCCGTGGCGTGATGCCCGGCGGCGACGTAGGGAACGCCGGATTCCTGCGCCAGGTGCAGCGTCGGTTCGGAGATCTCGCCGCTGACGTACAGATCGGCGCCGGCGGCAATGGCCTGCTCGAAATGGCCTTGCGCCCCGCCGCTGCACCAGGCGATGCGCTGCACCGGCCGCGCGCCGTCGCCGACCAGCAGCGGCCGGCGCCCCAGTTTAAGCGCCAATCGCTCGGCAATCTCCGCGGCCGTGCCCTCGGTGCTGCCAATGAAACCGATGTCCTGCTCGGCAAAGCGCCCTTCCGCGCGCCAGCCCATCAGGCTGCCCAGCCGGGCGTTGTTGCCGAGTTCGGCATGGGCATCGAGCGGCAGGTGGTAGGCGAGCAGGCTGATGTCGCTCTCCAGCAGGGTCTTCAGGCGCTTACGGCGGATGCCGGTGACGCGGCCGTCCTCGCCGCGCCAGAACCAGCCGTGGTGCACCAGCACCGCATCGGCATCGGCGGCCAGCGCCGCCTCGATCAGGGCCTGGCTGGCCGTCACGCCGCAAACGAGGCGGCGTACCTCCGCGCGACCTTCCACTTGCAGGCCGTTTGGGCAATAATCACGGAAACGTCCGCACTCGAGCAGTCCGTCGAGATAGGCGGCCAATTCGTTTCTGTCCATTCGTCAGCCTCTCGAATTCATCATGCGCCGATTGTGGCTCATTTTCGCCCAGACCGTCACGGTCAGCGTCGCCGCGCTGTTCGTCGTGATGACGCTCAAGCCGGACTGGCTCGGCGGCCGGCCGGCGCCGGCCGTGGTAGCCCTGCAGGAGGCGGCCGCGCCGGCCGCGCCCGATGCGCGCAAGGTGGTGTCCTATGCCGATGCGGCGAAAAAGGCGCTGCCCTCGGTGGTGCATATCTACACCAGCAAGGAGGTGAAGACGCCGCGCCACCCCTTCGCCGACGATCCCGTCTTCCGCTACTTCTTCGGCGACCGCTTCGGCGGGCCGCAGCGCCAGTCCGGCCTCGGTTCCGGCGTCATCGTCAGCGCCGACGGCTACATCCTCACCAACAACCACGTCGTCGAGAACATGGACGAGATCGAGGTGGCGACCAACGACGGCCGCTACTATCGCGCCCGCATTGTCGGCACCGATCCTGAGACCGACCTCGCCGTGCTGCACGTGAAAGCCGAAGGCAAGCTGCCCGCCGTCACCTTCGCGCCGACCGAATCGCTGCGCGTCGGCGACGTCGTTCTGGCCATCGGCAACCCCTTCGGCGTCGGCCAGACCGTCACCCACGGCATCGTCAGCGCGCTCGGACGCAGCCAGCTCGGCATCAACACCTTCGAGAACTTCATCCAGACCGACGCCGCCGTCAATCCCGGCAACTCCGGCGGCGCGCTGACCGACAGCTCGGGCAACCTGGTCGGCATCAACACCGCGATCTATTCCCGCAGCGGCGGCTCGCTCGGCATCGGCTTCGCCATCCCGGTCTCGATCGCCCGGTCGGTGATGGAACAGATCATCAAGACCGGCTCGGTGACGCGCGGCTGGATCGGCGTCGAGGCGCAGGAAATCACGCCGGAGCTGGCGGAGTCCTTCAAGCTGCCGGCCAGCGAGGGGGCCATCATCGCCGGCGTCATGCGCGGCAGCCCGGCCGACCGCGCCGGCATCCGCCCGGGCGACGTGCTGCTGTCCATCGGCGGCAAGGCCGTGAAGGATCCGCAGGGCATGCTCGAGCTGATCGCCGGCCTGACGCCGGGTTCCACCGCCCAGTTCCGGCTGCGCCGCGAGTCAAAGGACCTGGAAGTCGCCGTCGGCATCGGCAAGCGGCCGCCGATGCAGCGGAATAACCGGGAGTGATCAGGCGGCGAAGAACTCCTCCACCAGGCCGATCTGTGCCGGCACGTTGAGCGCCGGGGCGTGGCCGATGCCGGGGTAGGTCACCACCCGGCAGCGCGGTCCGCGCCGTTCCATTTCCGTCGCTGTTTCCGCGAGCAGCAGGTCCGACTCGGCGCCGCGCAGGCACAGCGCCTTGCATTGCAGCGCATCCCAGAAATCCCACTGCACCAGCTCGGCCTCGTGGTCGAACATCATGACGATCTTCGGGTCGTAGTGCGGCGTCACCTTGCCGTCCGGCAGGCGCCGCACCGAGGTCTCGGTGAGGCGCCGCCACTGTTCGTCCGTGAGGAAGCCGTAGGGCTTGTAGATGGTGCGGAAGTAGGCCTCCAGCTCGGAGACGCGCCCGAACTGCGCCGGGCTGCCGGCGTAGGCGCGGATGCGCGCCAGCGCCGCGTCGCCGATCTTCGGTCCCATGTCGTTCAGCACCAGGTGGCTGATGCGGCCCTTGAGCGGGCCGGCCGCGGCGGCGGTACCGATCATGGCGCCCATCGAGGTGCCGAGCCAGCGCATGCGGCGGATGCCAAGCGCGTCGACGAAGACCGCCGCCAGCCGGGTGTAGAAACTCACGCGATACTCCGCCTCCGGCCGCGGACTCCACTGCGACAGGCCGCGGCCGAGGGTGTCGGGGCAGACGACGCGGTAGCGGCCGGACAGCGCCGCGGCGATGTCATCGAAATCGCGCCCGGTGCGCGCCAGGCCGTGCCACATGACGATCGTCTCGGCGTTGCCGGCGCCCCACTCGGTGTAGTGCAGCTCGCGGTCGAGGACGGTAACGTAGTTCGAAGTCATCATTCTCGCTTCAGGCTCCTGAGTTTTCCGACGATGCCGGTCGGAAAGAAATACACGGACAGCACGAACAGCACGCCGAGCCAAAGCAGCCAGCGGTCCGGATGCAGCAGGTTGGCGAGCAGCGGCACCGCCGTCAGGCCCTCGCTCGCCTGCCTCATCAGCGCCTGCAGGTAGTTCTGCGCCAGGATGAACAGCGCCGCGCCGACCGCCGCGCCGTAGAGCGTACCCATGCCGCCGATGACGACGATGAGCAGGATGTCCATCATGATGGTGAAGCTGAGCGTCGTCTGCGGCCCGGCGTAGCGCAGCCACAGCGCCATCAGCGCGCCGGCCAGCGTCGCCGTCGCCGCCGACAGGCAGTTGGCCAGGGTGCGGTACACCACCGTGCGGTAGCCGAGCGCCTCGGCGCGGAAGTCGTTCTCGCGGATCGCCTGCAGCACGCGGCCGAAGGGCGAATTCACCACCCGCAGCAGGAACAGGAACAGCGACAGCGCGCCGAAGAACACCAGGTAATAGGTCAGCAGCTTGCCGTTGATGGCGGTGCCGAAGATCTCCGCCTCGACCAGGCGGAAGCCGGGCCGCAGCGCTTCCGGCACGCCGAAGCTGCGGCCGTCCTCGCCGCCGGTGAGGTCCGACAGCTGCGAGGCGAGCACGGCGAAGGCGGAAGCCACCGCCAGGGTGATCATGGCATAGAAGATCGCCTTCACGCGCAGCGAGAACAGGCCGATCACGAGCGCCAGCCCGAGCGACAGCCCCAGGGCGATAGTCAGTCCCATCAGCACGGCGCTCCAGGTCGGGCCGACGCCGTGGAGCGACAGGCCGACGCCGTAGGCGCCGATGCCGTAGAACATGGTGTGGGCGAAGGAGACGATGCCGGTGTAGCCGAGCAGCAGGTCGTAGGAGGCGGCCAGCACGACGAAGACGCAGATGGTGGCGGCGACGTTGATGGCGCGCGCGCCGGGAAAGAGGAAGGGCGCCAGCGCCAGGCCGGCGAAGACGGCGAGCAGCAGCGCCGTCAGCAGGCGGCTGCGCGGGAAGTCGCCGGAGAGGATGCGCGTCATCATCGCTTCGCCACCGGATAGAGCCCCTGCGGCCGCCACAGCAGGACGGCCACCATCAGCAGGATGTTGGAGACCAGCGCGATCTTCGGCGCCAGGAAGCCGGTGTAGTTGGCCACCAGCGCCACCAGCAGCGCGCCGATGAAGCAGCCGCCGACCGAACCGAGGCCGCCGATGATGATGACGATGAACACCAGCACCATGATGTCCGAGCCCATGGCGGCGGTGAGCGTCTCCTTGTAGAGGCCCCAGAGCACGCCGCCGAGGCCGGCCAGCGCCGAGCCGGCGACGAAGACGCCGACGAACAGCCGGCGGATGCGGTAGCCGAGCGCCTCGACCATCTCGCCGTTCTCGACGCCGGCGCGGATCAGCAGGCCGATTTTTGTCCGATTCAGCACGAGGAACATCGATACGAACACCATCAGGCCGACGGCGACGGCGATCAGGCGGTACTTCTCGATGGCGGCGTCGCCGATGAGGAGGGCGCCGCGGAAGGAGGCCGGCAGCGGCAGCGGAATCTGGTCCGGGCCCCAGACGACGTGGATCATCTGCTCGGCGACGATCATGCCGCCCATGGTGATGAGGATCTGCTTGAGGTGCTGGCCGTACACCGGCATGACGACGATGCGCTCGAAAGCCCAGCCGAGCAGACCGGTGACCAGCATCGCCAGCGCGATGGCCAGGCCCAGCGCCGTCAGGTTCATCAGCACCGAGTCGGCCTGCATCCAGCCCTGCATCGGCAGCAGCACCAGGGTGGCGGTGAAGGCGCCGACGGAGACGAAGGCGCCGTGGCCGAAGTTGAGCACGTCCATCAGGCCGAACACCAGCGTCAGGCCGCTGGCCATGATGAAGATCATCATGCCCATGGCGAGACCGGCGACGGTCAGCGTCACCCAGGTCGGAAAGCTGCCGATCAGCGGCAGGGCCAGCAGGGCGAGGATCGGCAGCACCAGCAGCGGCGCCTTGTCGAGGCGCAGCCGCGGCAGCTCGCCGTCCGGCGGAGGGGTCGTCACGGTCGTCGTCATTGGTGCGCGTCCAGGGAAAGGCCGAGCAGTTTCTGCTGCAGCTCGCGATCCTCGGCCAGATCGACCATCTGCCCGCCGTGCACGATGCGGCCGTCGTCCATCACCGCCACGCTGTCGCCGAGCGAGCGCACGAAGTTGAAGTTCTGCTCGACGAGGAGGATCGTCGTCTCCATCGCCTTCAGCTCACGGAAGGCGGCGATCAGGCTCTGGATGATGGCCGGCGCCAGGCCCTTGGTCGGCTCGTCGACCAGCAGCAGCTTCCTCGGCTCGACGATGGCGCGGGCGATGGCCAGCATCTGCTTCTGGCCGCCGGAGAGGGTGCCGGCGGTCTGGTTCCAGAATTTCTTCAGCGCCGGAAAGAAGCCAAAGATCCACTCCAGCCGCGCCGTGTCCGGCCCGCCGTCGCGCGCGGCGAGGACCAGGTTCTCGCGCACCGTCAGGTCCGAGAAGATGCCCATGTTCTCCGGCACGTAGGCGATGCCGGCGCAGGCGATGTCCGCCGTCGCCGCCCGGGTGATGTCCTCGCCGTCGAACAGCAGCGCCCCGCGCGAGGCGTGCCAGAGGCCCATGATGGTGCGCAGGGCGGTGGTCTTGCCGGCGCCGTTGCGGCCGAGCAGCACGGTGAGCTCGCCGCGCGGCACGACGAGGTCGACGCCCTGCAGGATATGGTACTGGCCGATGTGGGTGTGCACGCCCGTCAGCTGCAGCAGCGGCTCAGACATGGTCGGCGACCCCCGCACCCAGGTAGGCTTCCTGCACGATGGGCGAATTCATCACCTCGGCCGGGTCGCCGTCGGCGACCAGGTAGCCGTTGTGCAGCACGATGATGCGGTCGGCGAGCGAGCGCACCACGTCCATCTTGTGCTCGACCAGCAGGATGGTCTTGTCGCCCTGCGCCTTCATGTGCCCGATCAACTCCAGCACCACCGGCACCTCGTCGACGCTCATGCCGGCGGTCGGCTCGTCGAACATGAAGATGTCCGGCTCCAGCGCCAGCAGGATGGCCACCTCCAGCTTGCGCTTGTCGCCGTGGGAGAGCGCCGAGGCGGTCTCGCCGCCGCGCTCGGCCAGGGCGACGCGGTGCAGGAAGTGCTCGGCCTTCTCGCGCGCCTCGACGTGGTCAGACCACAGCGACAGCAGGTTGAGGCCGAGGCCGGCGCGGCTCTGCACCGCCAGCCGCACGTTCTCCAGCACCGTCAGGTTGGGGAACAGGTTGGTCAGCTGGAAGGCGCGGCCGATGCCGCGGCGCGTGCGCTGAGCGGCGCCGAGGTGCGTGATGTCCTCGCCGTAGAGCTTCACCGTGCCGGCGCTCGCAGGCAGCTGGCCGGAGATCAGGTTGAAGTAGGTGGTCTTGCCGGCGCCGTTGGGCCCGACAATGGCGGTGAGCGTCCCCGGCCGGAACTCGGCCGTGACGTTGTTCACCGCCACGTGGCCGCCGAAGCGGATGGTGAGGCCTTCGGTGGCGAGGACCGGGTGTTCGGTCACCTGACTGCCTTCCCCCCGCCCCCCTTCCCGGGGAAGGGGGTGACGGTCGTTCGCCACTTCGTGGCTCATTGGGTTAACTTCATCGCCGTGACGCAGCGACTGACTTTTCTCAGCGCTTGTTGCGCACCGGGATCGGCATCTCGGACGCCGGAATCTCGCGCACCAGTTCGAGCAGGTCCCACTCGTTGGCCTGGGCCTTCTTGATGCGGAAGTGGTACATGCTCTGCATGGCCTGGTGGTCGTCCTTGCGGAAGCTCATCTTCCCCTTCGGCGTCTCGAAGTCCATGCCCTCCATGGCGGCGATCAGCTTCTCGGTGTCGGCGGAGCCGGCCTTGGTCAGGGCGCCCACCACCGCGCTGGCCGCGGCGAAGCCGCCGGCGGTGAAGAAGTCGGGCGGCGACTTGAAGCGCTTCTGGTGCTCGGCGACGAACCAGTCGTTGATCTTGTTCTTCGGGAAACCGTAGTAGTAATAGATGCTGCCCTCGACGCCGCCGTAGTTCTTCCAGCCCTTCATCACCGGCAGGATGTTGCCGCCGGGGGCGAGCTCGATGCCGAAGCGTTCCGGCTTGAGATCGGCGATCTTGGTCATCGGGTGGGCGCCGGCCCAGATCATGACGATCACCTTGCGGCCCGGCTTGTCCTTCAGGGCGTCGAACAGGCGCTGCGCCGGCGCGGTGAAGTCGGTCGTGTTGGTGGCGACGTACTCCTCGTGCACGATCTTCGCCTTCGGATTGGCCTTGGCCAGCGCCTCCTTGTAGGCCTTGATGCCGTCGCGGCCGAAGGCGTAGTCCTGCGCCAGGGTGGCGATGGTGACGTCGCCCGCCAGCGTGTAGGCGCCGGCGATGGCGTCCTGCGAGGAGCTGCGGCCGGTGCGGAAGACGTAGCGGTTCCACTTCGCGCCGGTGATGTCGTCGGCGACGGCGGGCTCGACCAGCAGCACCTTCTTGTACTCCTCGGCCACCGGCAGCATGGCCAGGGCGGCCGCCGAGAAGGTTGTGCCGACGGCGAGGTCGACCTTGTCGTCGGCGTAGGCCTCGGCCAGGGCGGCCTTGGCCACGTCCGGCTTGTTCTGGTCGTCCTTGACGATGACCTTGATCTTGCGGCCGTTGATTTCCATCTTGCCGCCGGTCAGGTACTCGAGACCCATCATGAAGCCGGTTTCGGTCTCCTTGGCGTAGGCCTCGAGGAACCCGGTCTTGCCGGCGATGAGGGCGATCTTGTATTCCTGCGCCGCAGCGGACCCGGCCAGCAACAGGGCGCCGACCGCTGTGGCAGCACATAGGATGCGTTTGAGCATGATGCTTCTCCTCCTTGGTTGGTCAGGTCGCGAAACGGGCTCGCAGCCTTGGAGAATGGCTTTGCAGGGTTCGTGCCAAGATTACAAGGTGCTGTTTGTATTGAAATTTCCATAAGAAAGTGGGCGCTAACCTGTTGGCGGGTTCAAAACTGTCCGGATAGCCGGACACCCAGCCCGCGCAGGATATACAACCTCATGATTCTTATGTTGAATTTCACTGTCTGACGATTCAGACAGCTTCTTTTCTGTCTGGATGTTCGGACAGCAGGCCATGGGCGGCCAGTTTTTCGTAAAGCTGTGCCCGACTGATGGCGAGGAGCTTGGCGGCGTTCAGCTTGACGCCATGGGCGGCAGCCAGCGCCCTGACGATCTCGGCCTTCTCGGCGGCTGCCACCGCATCCCGCAAGGGGCGCACATCCCCGGCCACCGGAGCGACGACAGCGGCGACCGGGGCGGTCATCGGCAAGTCGTCGAAATGTTCGGGACCAAACTGGCGCATGTCGTGGCGGGCGGCCGCCAGCTGCAGGGTATTGCCGAGTTCGCGCACGTTGCCCGGCCAGTGGTAGGCGCCGAGGCGCGTCAGCCCGGCGGCGGAGACCGATTTCACTGGCTCGCCGGCCTTTTCGGCGATCTGCTCGAGCAGGGCTTCGCACAGCGCCGGCAGGTCCTCCGCCCGCTCGCGCAGGGGCGGCAGGCGGATCGGCAGGACGTTCAGGCGGTAGTACAGGTCGGCGCGGAAGGCGCCGGCATCGACCATGGCCTTCAGGTCGCGGCTGGTGGCGGCGATGACGCGCACGTCAATGCTGCGCAGCCGGTTCGAGCCGACCGCCTCGACCTCGCCTTCCTGCAGCACCCGAAGCAGCTTGGCCTGCAGCATGAGCGGCATGTCGCCCACCTCGTCGAGGAACAGGCTGCCGCCGTCGGCGAGCTGGAACTTGCCCGGACGCGGCTTGGCGCCGGCGCCGGTATAGGCGCCCGGCTCGACGCCGAACAACTCGGCTTCCAGCAGCGTCTCCGGGATCGCCGCCGCATTCAGGCTGACCAGCGGCTTCTCGGCGCGCCGGCTGGCGCCATGGATGGCATGCGCCATGAGCTCCTTGCCGGTGCCGGTCTCGCCCAGCAGCAGCACCGTGGCGTCGCGCTCGGCGGCGCGCCGCCCCTGCTCCTTGACGTCGCGCATGCGCGCCGACAGGCCGACAATCTGGCTGAAGCGGTACTTGGCCTGGCGCGTCTCGGCCAGCTCGCGCCGCGCGCTGGCGAGGTCGGCCTGCAGTTGCTGGAACTTGGAAACGATCGGCTTCAGCGCCTGCAGCCGGTCGTAGAGGATGACGCCAAGGGCGCCGATCACCGCGCCGGCCTCGTCCTGCAGGGGAATGCGCGAGACCACCACCTGGCGCGCGCCGATGGCGAAGACGTCGAGCAACTCGGCGCGGCCGCTGTCCATGACATGCCGCAGGCGGCTGTTCGGAATGACCTCCTCGACCGCGCGCCCCTCGACCGGCTCGGCGCCGTTCCAGCCAAGCAGCGCCTTGTACTTGTCGTTGATCCAGGTGATGCGTCCCGCCCGGTCCACCACCACGGCGCCTTCATAAAGGCTGTCGAACAGGCGCAGCAGCGCGGTCGACGCCAGCTGGCGCACGTCGCGATCGTTGGTGAGGCCTGGGCGGGTGGGGCGATTCATGCGCGGCACGTTCCCCGGTGGGTATCGGCGCATCATAGCCGCAGCCGGCGGCGGCCGCCAGCCGTCAGTTGTTCTTCTTCGACTCGGCTTCCGCCTTGTCCAGTTCCCGCTCCATCTCGGCCTCGCCGGGCGGGGCGTAGTCGGAGGCGCCGGCCGGTTTCTCGACGAAGCGCGCCAGGACGATGCCCAGCTCGTAGAGCAGCCACAGCGGCACCGCCAGCATCACCTGGGAGAGGACGTCGGGCGGGGTGAAGATGGCGCCGATGACAAAGGCGCCGACGATGACGTAGGGGCGCGCTTCCTTCAGCTTGGCGATCGACACCACGCCGATGCGCACCAGCACGATCACCACCACCGGCACCTCGAAGGTAACGCCGAAGGCGACGAAGGTGGACAGCACGAAGGACAGGTACTTGTCGATGTCGGTCATCCAGGCGACGCCTTCCGGCGCCACCGCCGACATGAACTTGAACACCGTCGGGAACACCAGGAAATAGGCGAAAGCCATGCCGGCGAAGAACAGGAAGACGCTGGCGGCGATCAGCGGCAGCACCAGTTTCTGCTCATGGGTGTACAGGCCCGGCGCAACGAAGGCCCAGACCTGGTACAGCACGAAGGGCAGCGAAATCAGGAAGGCCGCCAGCAGGGTCACCTTCATCGGCACGATGAAGACGCCGACGACGTCGGTGGCGATCATCTGGCCGCCCTGCGGCAGCGCCGAGAGCAGCGGCTGCGCCATCAGGGCATAGAGGTCCTTGGCCCAGGGGAAGAGGCAGACGAAGACGATCAGGATGGCGGCGAAGGCACGGATCAAGCGCGTGCGCAGCTCGACCAGGTGGGAGATGAAGGTGTCCTGCTGCTCTGACATCTCAGGCGGTCTTCTTGGCTGCCTGCTCGGCCTCGAAGCCGAGTTCCATCTGCGGCGCTGGAGCCGGGGTTTCCGGTGGTGTCGGCGGCTCGTACGGTGCAGCGGCCTCCAGCGCCTCGGGGGGAAGGGCCGGCGTGTCGGTCTGCGCCAGCGACTGGTTCAGCTGGCTTTCCAGGCTGGTGAATTCCTGCGTCACGCTGGACTGCAGGTCGCGGGCCGAGTCCTCGACCTGCTGCTGCATCTTCTTCAGGTCCTCGAGCTGGATCTCGCGGTTGATGTCGGCCTTGACGTCGCTCACGTAGCGCTGCAGCCGCCCGAGCAGGTGGCCGGCGGTGCGCGCCACCTTGGGCAGCCGCTCGGGCCCGATGACGACGAGCGCCACCAGGGCAATGACCATCAGTTCGGAAAAGCCGATGTCGAACATGGAGGGAGAGGGCGGGACCGCCCGCGGTGAATGCCGGCGCGATCGCTAGGCGGCGATCACGATTTCGTCTTCTCTTTGACTTCGCCTTCGATGGTCTGGCCGGTCACCTGCTGCGGCTGCTCGGCCGACTTCTCGGCGGTGCCTTCCTTCATGCCGTCCTTGAAGCCCTTCACGGCGCCGCCCAGGTCCTGGCCGACGTTGCGCAGCTTCTTGGTGCCGAAGATGAGCACGATGATCAGCAGTACGATCAGCCAGTGCCAGATGCTGAATGAACCCATTGTCCCTCTCCTCTGTTTTCTAGTGCTGGAGCATGCCCGGCAGGACGTCCGGGCCGCCGATGACGTGCAGGTGCACATGATACACCTCCTGCCGCCCCACCCGCCCCGTGTTGACGATGGTGCGGAAGCCGTCCGTCGCCCCCTGCTCGCGCGCCAGGCGGCCGGCCAGGGCCAGCATGCGGCCCAGCGCCGGCTCGTGGCCGGCCCCGCAGTCGTAGAGCGAGGGCACGTGTTCCTTGGGAATGATCAGGAAGTGCACCGGCGCGATCGGGTGGATATCGTGGAAGGCGAAGACCTGCTCGTCCTCGTAAACCTTCTTCGAGGGAATCTCGCCGCGGGCGATCCTGCAGAAAAGGCAATCGGCCATCTCAGGCTCCGCGCGATTTCTTCTCGTCGATGCCGGAAATGCCCTCGCGGCGGCGCAGCTCGTGCAGCACGTCGTCGGGGCCGAGGCCGAAGTGCGTCAGCAGCACCAGGCTGTGGAACCACAGGTCGGCGATCTCGCGCACGACGTGCAGGCGCTCGCCGTCCTTCGCCGCCATGATGGTTTCGGCGGCCTCCTCGGCGATCTTCTTGCAGATGGCATCGGTACCCTTGTGGTAGAGGCTCGCCACATAGGAAGAATCGGGCGCGGCGCCGCGGCGCTCGTTGAGCGTATCGGCGAGACGGTACAGCACCTCGTGGTGGATCATTTGTAGATCTCCTTGGGATCCTTCAGCACCGGATCGACCGCCAGCCAGCGGCCGCCCTCGAGCTTCTGGTAGAAGCAGCTGCGCCGGCCGGTATGGCAGGCGATGCCGCCCGCCTGCTCGATTTTCAGCAGCAGCACGTCATTATCGCAGTCGGTGCGGATCTCGCGCACCTTCTGCGTGTGGCCGGATTCCTCGCCCTTGTGCCAGAATTTCTTGCGCGAGCGCGACCAGTATACGGCCTCCCCGCATTCGAGCGTGCGCGCCAGCGATTCGCGGCTCATCCAGGCCACCATCAGAATTTCGCCGGTGGCGGCGTCCTGGGCAATCGCCGGCGCCAGGCCGTCCTTGTCCCACTTGATCCCGTCCAGAGCAGTCATAGCCTTACCTCTATCCCCCGCGAGCGCATGTACTCCTTCGCCTCGCGCACGGTGTACTCGCCGTAATGGAAAATGCTCGCCGCCAGCACCGCGTCGGCATGGCCCTCGAGCACGCCCTCCGCCAGGTGCGCCAGGTTGCCGACGCCGCCGCTGGCGATGACCGGAATGTCGACCGCATCGGAAATGGCGCGCGTCAGCGGCAGGTCGAAGCCGTTCTTGGTGCCGTCGCGGTCCATGCTGGTGAGCAGGATCTCGCCGGCGCCCAGCTGCTGCACGCGGCGCGCCCATTCGACGGCATCGATGCCGGTGCCCTTGCGTCCGCCGTGGGTAAACACCTCCCAGCGGCCGTCGCCGGATTGCTTGGCGTCGATGGCCACCACGATGCACTGCGAGCCGACGCGGCCGGAGGCGTCCGCGACCAGTTGCGGGTTCAGCACGGCGGCGGTATTCATGCTGACCTTGTCGGCGCCGGCATTCAGCAGCCGCCGCACATCGTCGACGACGCGCACGCCGCCGCCCACCGTGAGCGGAATGAAGACCTGCTCGGCGACCTGCTCGACGATGTGAAGGATGATGTCGCGTTCGTCGCTGCTGGCGGTGATGTCGAGGAAGGTGATCTCGTCGGCGCCCTGCTCGTCGTAGCGGCGCGCGATCTCGACCGGGTCGCCGGCGTCGCGCAGGCCCTCGAAATTGATGCCCTTGACGACGCGGCCGGCCTTGACGTCGAGGCAGGGAATGATGCGTTTGGCAAGCATGGGATGGGGTGCCGGCGGGTCAGCCGGCCTGCTTGCCGCCTTTCGAGAGCTTGTCCGCCTCGGCCTGGGCCTTCTTGAAGTCCAGCGTACCTTCGTAGATGGCGCGGCCGGTGATGGCGCCCATGATGCCTTCGCCCTCGACCTTGCACAGGGCCTTGATGTCCTTCAGGCTGGCGATGCCGCCGCTGGCGATGACCGGGATGCGCAGTGCCTGGGCCAGCCGCACCGTGGCTTCGATGTTCACGCCGCTGAGCATGCCGTCGCGACCGATGTCGGTATAGATCACCGCCTCGACGCCGTAGTCCTCGAACTTCTTCGCCAGATCGACGACGTCGTGGCCGGTCATCTTCGACCAGCCGTCCGTCGCCACCTTGCCGTCCTTGGCGTCAAGGCCGACGATGATGTGGCCGGGGAAGGCGCCGCAGGCGTCGTGCAGGAAGCCGGGGTTCTTCACCGCCGCCGTGCCGATGATGACGTAGGTGATGCCGTCGTCGAGGTAGCGCTCGATGGTGTCGAGGTCGCGGATGCCGCCGCCCAGCTGGACCGGAATGTCGTCGCCCACCGCCGCGGTGATGGACTTGATCACAGACTCGTTCTTCGGCTTGCCGGCGACGGCGCCGTTGAGGTCCACCAGATGCAGGCGGCGGGCGCCCTGGGCCAGCCAGTGCCGCGCCATTGCCGCCGGGTCTTCCGAAAACACCGTGGCATCGTCCATGTCGCCCTGTTTCAGGCGCACGCAGTGGCCGTCCTTGAGGTCGATCGCGGGTATCAGCAGCATAGGATCAAAGCAGGTCGAAAAAGAATCGTTTTCGTCGAAAAGCCGTCAGGGTTTCCAGCGCATGAAGTTGCCCAGCAGGGCCAGGCCGGACTGGGCGCTTTTTTCGGGATGGAACTGCACGGCGAAAATATTATCCTTCGCCACCGCGCAGGTAAAGGGGATGCCGTACACCGTGTAGGCGGCGACCTGCGACGGCGCGCCCGCCTCGACGTAGTAGCTGTGCACGAAATAGAAGCGCGAACCATCGGCGATGCCCTCCCAGAGGGGATGCGGCTCGGCGCGGTTGACCTCGTTCCAGCCCATGTGCGGCACCTTCAGCCGGCCGCCCTCGGGCGCCACCATCCGCTCGTGCGGGAAGCGGCGCACGCGCCCGGGCAGCACGCCCAGGCCGGCGACATCGCCCTCCTCGCTCGATTCGAACAGCATCTGCAGGCCGATGCAGATGCCGAGGAAGGGCTTGTTTTGCGTCGCGGCGATGACCGCCGGGCGCAGGCCGCGCGCATCCAGCTCGCGCATGCAGTCCGGCATGGCGCCCTGGCCGGGCACCACGACGCGGTCGGCCGCGGCCACCGCGGCCGGGTCGGAGGTGACCCGCACGCGCGCCTGTGGCGCCACATGCTCGATCGCCTTGGCGACCGACCGCAGGTTGCCCATGCCGTAATCGACGATAGCGACGGTGTTCATAAAAGTCAGCCGCTGCAGGACGGCGAGAGGGGCCCTACAGCGCTCCCTTGGTGGATGGCACACTGCCGGCGGCGCGCGAGTCGGCCTCGGCCGCCATGCGCAGCGCCCGGCCGAAGGCCTTGAACACCGTCTCGCACTGGTGGTGGGCGTTCTCGCCGCGCAGGTTGTCGATGTGCAGCGTGATCTGGGCGTGATTGACCAGGCCCTGAAAAAATTCCTGGGTGAGGTCCACGTCGAATTCGCCGATCATCGCCCGGCTGAAGTCGACATTGAAAAACAGGCCCGGGCGACCGGAGAAATCGACCACCACGCGCGAGAGCGCTTCGTCCAGCGGCACATAGGCATGGCCGTAGCGGCGGATGCCCTTCTTGTCGCCGACGGCCTTCGCCAGCGCCTGGCCGAGGGTGATGCCGACGTCCTCCACCGTGTGGTGGGCGTCGATGTGCAGGTCGCCCTTGGCGGAGACCTCGAGGTCGATCATGCCGTGGCGCGCCACCTGGTCGAGCATGTGCTCGAGGAAGGGCACGCCGGTGGCCAGTTTCGACCGGCCGCTGCCGTCGAGGTTGAGGCGGACGGTGATTTCCGTCTCCAGGGTCTTGCGCGAGATGTCGGCTTGCCGCATGGCGGTCGCTACGTCAAAAGTGATTCAGGACTGCATGATAACATTGGATTTTCCCTCTGGCATCACAGCCTTAGCATGAGCCGTTACTGGAGCGCCGTCGTCGGCAAGCTGACCCCCTACGTTCCCGGCGAGCAGCCGAAGCTGCCGAACCTGGTCAAGCTGAACACCAACGAAAACCCCTACGGCCCCTCGCCGAAGGTGCTGGAGGCCCTGCGCGCCGAAACCGGCGACACGTTGCGTCTCTACCCGGACCCGAACGCCGACCGGCTGAAGGAGGCCGTCGCGGGTTACTTCGGCGTGACGGCGAAGCAGGTCTTCGTCGGCAACGGCTCGGACGAGGTGCTGGCGCACGTCTTCCTCGGCCTGCTCAAGCACGAGCGGCCGGTGCTGTTTCCGGACATCACCTACAGCTTCTACCCGGTGTATTGCGGGCTCTACGACGTCGCGTATGAAACCGTGCCCCTGTCGGAAGATTTTGCGATCCGGCCGGAGGATTACGCGCGGCCCAACGGCGGCATCATCTTCCCCAACCCGAACGCACCGACCGGCCGGGCGCTCCCACTCGCCGATATCGAGCGGATGCTCGCGGCCAATTCAGATTCCGTCGTCGTGGTGGATGAAGCCTACGTCGATTTCGGCGCCGAGACGGCGATCCCGCTGGTGGCGAAACACCCCAACCTGCTGGCGGTGCAGACGCTCTCCAAGTCGCGCTCGCTGGCCGGGCTGCGCGTCGGCTTCGCCGTCGGCCACGCCGACCTCATCGAGGCGCTGGAGCGGGTGAAGAACAGCTTCAACTCCTACCCCCTCGACCGCCTCGCCATCGCCGGCGCCGTGGCGGCGATGGAGGACCGCGCGCACTTCGAACAGACGCGGCAGGCCGTCATCCGGAGCCGCGAGACGCTGGTGCGCGACCTCGCCGTGCTCGGCTTCGAGGTTCTCCCCTCCGCCGCCAACTTCGTCTTCGCCCGCCATCCCAAGCGCGACGCCGGCGAACTCGCCGCCGCCCTGCGGCAGCGGAGCATCATTGTGCGCCACTTCCGCCTGCCGCGCATCGAGCAGTTCCTGCGCATCACGGTCGGCACGGACGCGCAGTGTCAGGCGCTGGTCGCGGCATTGCGGGAAATTCTCGGTTAATAGCTGCGGGGTGCGCGGCTCAGAGTATCCGGTTGCAACCCGGTGGGGGTGGTCTATCTTGGAGATAAACGTTTACTCGCCCAGGCGTCGAAGCGCTTCACGTGCCTGCGGCAGTCCACCATCAGCGGCACGCTTATATAGCGCTTCCTGATTACCAATGAGGCTCAGCCAATGAGCCAGTGGGGTACGCATACTGGCATCGCTTGATTTTCCAAGGAGATAAGCGATGCCGAAGAACAAGGTGCAATTTCAGCGGGGCATGGGTTTGCGCGAATTCATGGACAAGTACGGAACGACGGAACAATGCGCGCAGGCGCTGTTCGCGTGGCGCTGGCCGCGCGGGTTTGTCTGCCCCGAGTGCGGGCATATGGCCTGCTGTGTCCTCAAGAGCCGGCGGCTGATCCAGTGCAACGCCTGCCGCCGACAGACATCCATTACCGCCGGTACGCTGTTCGCCGGCTCCAAGCTGCCGCTTTCCGTCTGGTTTTTGGCCATGCACCTGATCACCCAGGCCAAGAACGGCATCTCGTCCCTGGAACTGTCCCGCCAACTGGCCATCTCCCAGAACAGCGCCTGGCTGATGAAGCACAAGCTCATGCAGGCGATGCTGGAGCGCGATGCCGGCCGGCAACTCAAGGGGTTGGTGCAGCTCGACGATGCCTACTGGGGCGGCCGGCGCCGGGGCGGGAAGCGCGGCCGCGGCACGCGCCGGATCAGCTTTGACTGATCCGGCCAAGATTGGAAGCATATTATTGCCAACCCCGTTTGGAAGCATAACCTTGCCTAAGCGGTAAGGTTATGCTTCCCGTTACATTTGGACTGCCTTGGAAGTGTTCTTGGTGGACCGGAGGAGGATCGAACTCCCGACCTTCGCATTGCGAACGCGACGCTCTCCCAGCTGAGCTACCGGCCCGAAAGAGGGGCGAATTATAGCCGGTTTGGGGGGGCAGCCGCCAGTTTCCCCTCTCCCTGCCCCTCTCCCCGGAGGGGCGAGGGGAAAGCCTCAGGTTTCGTCGTCCTCGCCCGAGCCGGCGGCAGCGCGGCGCAGGCGGTCGTTGACCGCCAGCCAGGCCTCGCCGGCCGGCGGCTGCTGGACGAGGATGCGGGCGCAACCGAGGCCGTCCAACTCGCGCAGGCTGGCGTAGAGGTCGTGGGCGAAGCCGGCCGGCTCGGGCGGGGCCTGCTTCCACACGACGAGGTCGTGGCTGATGGCCTGCGCCGTCGGTGCCAGCACGGCGACCCGTTCCCCCGCCACCAGCGCGTTCCTCAGGGCGAAGAGCAGGCCGTCCGAGGAGACCAGCTGCAGCGGCGTGCGCGGAGCGTAATGGGCGTCGAGCGAGCCCGACACGCGCGGCACGTCGGCTTGCGGCGCGGCGGGTTCCGGCGCGCGGCCGAGCACGCGGGCGATGTCGGCGGTACCAACGGCACCGGGCCGCAGCAGCACCGGCGTGCCGCGCGAGAGGTCGAGGATGGTCGACTCGATGCCGACCGGGCAGGCGCCGCCGTCGAGCACCAGCGGCACGCGGCTGCCGAGTTCCTCGCGCACGTGGGCGGCGGTGGTCGGGCTGATGCGGCCGAAGCGGTTCGCCGAGGGCGCGGCGATGCCGCCGTCGAAAGCGGCGAGCAGCTCGAGGGCCAGCGGGTGGCTCGGCACGCGCAGGCCGACGGTGTCCTGGCCGCCGGTGATGGCGTCCGGCACCTCCGTGCGGCGCTTGAGGATCAGGGTGAGCGGGCCGGGCCAGAAGGCCGCGGCGAGCCGCTCCGCCTCGGCCGGCACCTCGCGCGCCCAGCGCGGGAGGTGTCCCGCCGAAGGCAGGTGCACGATGAGCGGATGGTCGGCCGGCCGCCCCTTGGCGGCGAAGATCTTCGCCACGGCCGCCGCATTCGCGGCGTCGGCGCCGAGGCCGTAGACCGTTTCGGTGGGAAAGGCGACCAGTTCGCCCGCCCGCAGCAGCGCGACGGCGCGCTCGATTTCAGTCGCCATCGCGCACGCCACGCTGGCCGGCAAAAGTCAGTCTGCGCGGCACGGCGCCGGAACCGGAATCAGACCGGCGGCAGCGTCTTCGCCAGCACCTTCTCGGTCTGGCGGGCGCGGAACTCGGAGAGCTTCTTCGCCAGGTCGTGGTCGGAGAGCGCCAGCATGGCGACGGCGAAGAGGGCCGCGTTGGTGGCGCCGGCCTCGCCGATGGCGAAGGTGGCGACGGGGATGCCGCCCGGCATCTGCACCATGGCCAGCAGCGAATCCAGTCCCTGCAGGTGCTTGGAGGGCATCGGCACGGCGAGCACCGGCAGCTCGGTCTTCGCCGCCAGCACGCCGGCGAGGTGGGCCGCGCCGCCGGCCGCGCCGATCAGCACCTTGAGGCCGCGATCATGGGCCATGCTGGCGTAGTCGAGCGCCGCGTCCGGCGTGCGATGCGCCGAGAGGACTTTCGCTTCGTGGGGCACGCCGAAGCTCTTCAGCGTCTCGGCGCAGGCCTTCATGACCGGCCAGTCGGAATCCGAGCCCATGACGATGCCGACGAGGGGATGCTTGACCATGGTTCTATCTCCTTTATTTGCCAGCAGCGCGGTCCGCGCTCTCGATGGTGTTGGCGAGCAGCATGGTGATGGTCATCGGCCCCACGCCGCCCGGCACCGGGGTGATGAGCGAAGCGACTTCCTTCGCCGATTCGAAGTCCACGTCGCCGCACAGCTTGCCCGCATCCGGTCCCTCTTGCAGGCGGTTGATGCCGACGTCGATGACCACCGCGCCCGGCTTGATCATGTCGCCGGTGATCATCTTCGGCTTGCCCACCGCCGCCACCAGCACGTCGGCGCGGCGCGTGTGGAAAGCCAGGTCCCTCGTCTGCGAGTGGCACACCGTGACGGTGGCGCTGGCGCCAATCAGCAGCAGCGTCATCGGCTTGCCGACGATGTTGCTGCGGCCGACCACCACCGCCTCCTTGCCGCGCAGGGAAATGCCCTCGGCGCTGAGCATCTCCATGACGCCGTAGGGCGTGCAGGAAATGAAGCGCGGGTTGCCCTGGGCGAGCAGGCCGACGTTCTCGGCGTGGAAGCCGTCGACGTCCTTCTCGGCGGAGACGGCCTCCAGCACCTCGTCCTCGTCGAACTGCGGCGGCAGGGGCAGCTGCACCAGGATGCCGTGGATCTTCGGGTCGGCGTTGAGCGCGGCGATCTTGTTGAGCACCTTCTGCGGCGGCGTGTCGGCGGGGAATTCGTATTTCTCGGAATGCACGCCGACCGCCTCGCAGGCCTTGATCTTGTTGCGCACATACACCTGCGAGGCCGGGTTCTCGCCGACCAGGATCACGGCGAGGCCGGGCTTGAAGCCCTGGGCGGCCAGCTCGGCCGCGCGGTGGCGCAGGGATTCGCGGAGTTTCGCGGAAAGGGCGTTGCCGTCGAGGATTTTGGCGGTCATGGGAATACGAAAACAAGTGCGGAGCCGAAGGGCCCCGCAAGCACGCGCATTTTACCGCCGAAAACCGCTTTCAACACAGAGATCACAGAGGCACAGAGAACACAGAGAAATCTTGTTTGTACTCCGTGATCTCTGTGCCTCTGTGTCGGATGCGGTTGGCCTTATGCCGTGGCCGGCGCCGCCGCCTGGGCCGCGGCGCGGCCGGCGGCGAAGGCCTTGCGGTTCGCCTCGACCACCTGTTCGCCCTTGCGCGCGAAGCGCTTGACGATGCAGTCGAGCAGCACCTCGGCCGAGAACGGCAGCTGGTCGGCGATGGCGCCGAGCATGACGGTGTTGCCGAGGCGCAGGTCGCCGAGGTCGCGCGCGAGGGTGGCGGCGTCGAAGGACACCGTGCGCACGCCGCGCGACTTCATCTCGCCGATCGGGTCGTCCGGATACTTGAAGAGGCCCAACTCGACCACCGGCGGCACCAGGCGCGCGTCGTTCACCAGCGCCATCGCGCCCGGCTTCAGGTAGTGCGACCAGCGCAGCGCCTCCGCCGCCTCGAAGCCGAGCAGCACGTCGGCGGTGCCCGGGGCGATCTGCGGCGAGAGCACCTTCGCGCCGAAGCGCAGGTGCGAGGTGACGACGCCGCCGCGCTGGCTCATGCCGGCGACTTCGGTCTTCTTGACGTCGTGGCCCTCGGCGATGGCGGCCTCGGAAAGGATCTCGGTGGCGGTCATGACGCCCTGCCCGCCGATGCCGCAAACCAGGATGTTGGTGGTTTCGCAAGTCATGATGTCGTCTCGATTGGAAGCCGCGCCAGCGGCTGAACCGTCGTCACCCCCTTCCGCGGGAAGGGGGTCGGGGGGAAGGCAGTCATATCGCTCAGGCCGGCACGACCGGGATCATCCTGCCGGCCGGCGCGAAATGGACGATCGCCTCGGGCGCGCAGGGCTGCACGCAGAGGCCGCAGCCGGTGCAGGCGATGCTGTCGATGCGCGTGAACGCCAGCTCGACCTCCTTGCCGGAGGGCTTCACCACCCTGTCGCGGCGCGTGACGTGGATGGCCGGGCAGCCGACCTCGACGCAGTTGCCGCAGCCGGTGCACTTGTCCTCCTGCACGACGTAGGGCTTGAACGGCTTGAACTCCTCGATCAGCACGCAGGGGCGGTTGGTGATGATCACCGAGACGTCGTCGATCTTGGTCTCGTCGCGCACGGTCTTGAACAGCACCGGCAGCTGGTAGGGGTCGACCTCGTGGATGCGCTCGGGCTTGACGCCGAGCGCCTCGATCAGCTTGCGGAAGTCGATGCGCGGGGCCTGCTGGCCGCGGATGTCGCGGCCGTTGGCCGGCGTGTTCTGGCCGCCGGTCATGCCCACCGTGCCGTTGTCGAGCAGCAGCACGGTGACGTTGCCGCGGTTCCAGGTGATGTCGAGCAGGCCCTGCATGCCCATGTGCATGAAGGTCGAGTCGCCGATGACGGCGAGGATCTTCTTGTTCCTGTCGGCCTCGCCGCGGCCCTTGTCCATGCCGAGGGCGACGCCCATCGAGGCGCCCATGCAGATGGTCGAGTCGAGCGAGTTCCACGGGTGTCCGGCGCCCAGCGTGTAGCAGCCGATGTCGCCGGAGATGGTCAGGTTCTTCAGCTGCGACAGCGTGTAGTAGATGCCCATGTGCGGGCAGGAGGCGCACAGGGTCGGCGGGCGCGGGAAGAGCGGCGGCAGCGCCGTAGCGGATTCGGGCGCGGGCGCCGCCTCCTTGCGCAGCAGGCGCTCGACGGCGGGCTTGATCACCTCCGGCGCCAGCTCGCCGATGCGCGGCAGGCAATCCTTGCCGTGGACGGCGAAGCCGGCTGCCTTGAGCTCGGTCTCCAGCAGCGGCTCGACCTCTTCCACCACGACGAGGGTATCGGCCATTTCGGCGAGCTGCGCGACTTTCTCGAGCGGCCAGGGATAGGACAGGCCGAGCTTGAGCACCGGCGCATCGGGAAAGGACTCGCGCACGTGCATGTAGGCCGGGCCGCTGGTGACGAAGCCGACGCGGCGGTCGCTGCCCGGCTCGATGACATTCAGCGGCGTCCGGTCGGACAGGCGCTTGAGTTCCAGCTCGCGCGCGTGCATCAGCGGGATGCGGCGCTTGGCGTGGCCGGGCACCATCACCCAGCGTTCGGCGTTCTTGGAAAAGCCCTTCGGCTGGTGCGCGAAGCGTTCGCCGACCTTGACCAGGCCCTTGACGTGACAGATGCGCGAGGTCAGGCGCAGGATCACCGGCACCTGGTACTCCTCGGAGAGCTCGAAGGCGTAGCGCGCCATGTCGTAGGCTTCCTGAGAGTCGGCCGGCTCGAGGAAGGGCACATGGGCGAAGCGGCCCCAGAAGCGCGAATCCTGCTCGTTCTGCGAGGAGGACAGGCCGACGTCGTCGGCGACGGCGAGGACCAGCCCGCCCTCGGCGCCGGTCAGGGTGAAGGTCATCAGGGCGTCGGAGGCGACGTTGAGGCCGACGTGCTTCATGGCGCAGAAGGCGCGCGAGCCCATCATCGAGGCGCCGATGGCGACTTCCAGCGACACCTTCTCGTTCACCGACCACTCGGTATACAGGTCCGGATAGGCGGACAGCACCTCCAGCATCTCGGTCGCCGGCGTGCCCGGATAGCCGGCGCAGACTTTCGTCCCCGCCTCCCACACCGCGCGCGCCACGGCCTCGTTGCCCGACATCAGAAGCCGGCTCGCCGCCGGCGCCGGCATGACTGCTGCCATTTGCCCCACCCCAATGAAAGATTGCAAAAAAGAGGGTAGAAACTACTTGGCGGCGGGTCTTCGGCCCTTGATGCAGGTCAAAGGTGTTTCAGGGCGCGCTCACCTGGGGTCCGTCGCATAGCGCGCCGGGACGCGCCGCGACGGCTGCGCGGCGCTCGCGTGCTCCCGGCGCGTGGCCACCGGGCAATCCCGGCCGTCCTCGCGCCGCCAGGTTTCCAGCCCCAGCTCGGCGACCAGCTCGAGGAAGGGACGCGCCGGCAGCTGCTCGACGTTGGCCATGCGGCGCACGTCCCAGGCGCCCTCGGCGACCAGCAGGGCGGCGGCGGCGGCCGGCACGCCGGCCGTGTAGGCGATCGCCTGGCTGCCGACCTCGCGATAGCACTCGGCGTGGTCGGCGACGTTGTAGAGGAAAATCTCGCGCGGCCGGCCGTTGCGGACGCCGCGCACCAGGTCGCCGATGCAGGTTTTTCCCGTGTAAGCGGGCGCCAGCGAAGCCGGATCGGGCAGCACCGCCTTGACCACCTTCAGCGGCACCACCTCCAGCCCCTCGGCGGTGCGCACCGGCCGCTCGGAGAGCAGGCCGAGATTCCTGAGCACGGTAAACACGTTGATGTAATGCTCGCCGAAACTCATCCAGAAGCGGATGTCCGGCACATCCAGGTGCTGCGACAGGGAGTGCAGCTCGTCGTGGCCGGTCAGGTACGCGCTCTGGCAGCCGACCACGGGCAGATCCCACTCGCGGCGATGCTCGAACATCTTCGCCGCCCGCCATTGCCGGCCCTGCCAGGACCAGACGGTGCCGGTGAACTCGCGGAAGTTCACCTCCGGATCGAAGTTGGTGGCGAAGTAGCGGCCGTGGCGGCCGGCGTTGATGTCGATGATGTCGATCGAATCGATGCGGTCGAAATACTCGTCCGCGGCCAGGCGCGCATAGGCATTCACCATGCCGGGGTCGAAGCCGGCGCCGAGGACGGCGGTGACGCCGGCCTTCTCGCAGGCCTCGCGGCGTTGCCATTCGTAGTTGGCGTACCACGGCGGCCGTTCGCAGACCTTGGCGGGATCCTCGTGGATCGCCGTGTCGATGTAGGCGGCGCCGGTGTCGAGGCAGGCCTGCAGCACGCTCATGTTGAGGAAAGCCGAGCCGAGGTTGAGCACGATGGACGCGCCGGTGGCGCGGATCAGCGCCGCGGTGGCCGCGGCATCCATCGCGTCGAGCGCGTGCGTGCGCAGCACGGCGGGCGGGCGCGGACCGCCGCGCTCGAGGATCGAGGCGACGATGGCGTCGGCCTTGCGCGGCGTGCGCGAAGCGATGTGGATCTCGCCGAAATGGGGCATGCCGGTAGCGTGGCTGCGGGCGATCTTGTGGGCCGCCACATGGGCCACGCCGCCGGCGCCGACGATGAGGATGTTGCGCTTTTTCATGCCGATGTCCCTCCTTCCGGATAACGTCCCGACTTCACGACAGGCTGTTGACGTAGTCCTGGTAGCCGAACTGCCGCACCAGGCGCTCGCTGCCGTCCGCTTCGCGGACGGCGATGGCCGGCATGGCCAGCCCGTTGAACCAGTTCTTCTTGACCATGGTGTAGCCGGCGGCATTGCGGAACGAAATCCGGCTGCCGACCCGCAGCGGCTCGGGAAAGGCGAATTCGCCGAAGACGTCGCCCGCCAGGCAGGAGCGGCCGCAGACGAGATAGCGATGCGCGCCGGCATCCGGCTCGACGCGCGCGCTTTCGCGGTAGATGAGCAGGTCGAGCATGTGCGCCTCGGTCGAGGCATCCACCACGGCGAGCGGCTTGCCGTTGCAGGGGGTGTCGAGCACGGAGACTTCGAGGCTGGCGCTGTCGGCCACGGCCGCCTCGCCCGGCTCCAGATAGACCTGCACGCGATGGCGCGCGGCGAACTCGCGCAGCCGGGCCGCCAGCGCCGCCAGCGGATACTCCGGCGCGGTGAAATCGATGCCGCCGCCGAGGCTGACCCAGTCGACCCGGTCGAACAGGCTGCCGAAGCGCCGCTCGATCTCGCCCAGCATGGCGTCGAAGCGGGCGAAATCGCGGTTCTCGCAGTTGTTGTGGATCATGAAACCGTCGATGCGCCCGAGCGCCGCGGCGAGGCGCGCCGGGTCGCTCTCGCCGAGCCGGCTGAACGGACGGGCCGGATCGGCCAGATCGAAAGCGGCGGCGCTCAGGCCGGGGTTGAGCCGCAGGCCGACGGACTTGCCGGCGGCGCGCGCGCCATGGCGCTCGAGCTGGCCGAGGCTGTTGAAAATGACCTTGTCGGCGCAGGCCACCGCCTCGTCGATCTCGTGGTCGGCCCAGGCCACGCTGTAGGCGTGCGTCTCGCCGCCGAACTTTTCCTTCCCCAGGCGCGCTTCGTAGAGCGAGGAGGAGGTGGTGCCGTCGAGGTACTCGCGCATCAGGTCGAACACCGCCCAGCCGGCGAAGCACTTCAGCGCCAGCACGGCCTTGGCGCCGGATTCCCGGCGCAGCGTTTCGATGCGCCGCAGGTTGGCGCGCAGGCGGGCTTTGTCGATGAGGTAGTAAGGCGTCTGGATCATGGCTCTCGGGCGTGGCCGCCCGCCGTGGCGGGCGTGGAGGATTCGGCCCGGCAGGCCCTGGCGGGCAGGCCGGAACGGGTGCTGCGATCCCTCTCGGGACCGATCTATGGATAGCGCTGGCCGCGCAGCAGCGAAAGGTACTGCCGGGCGGGATTCAGGCGGGAAGGCGGCGGCAAGTCGGTATCCGCATGCTCGCCGCAGCGCAGCGGCAATCGCCTCGACGGCACGGCGCGGCGCAGCGGCGCACGCGATCGCCGGGCCTTCGGGCTTGCCGAAGGTCCTCTGGCAAAAATATCCGTTTGGGAGGCGTTCAGGCGGACTGAAACCATCCCCAATTGGAACAGGGCGTCGCTCGACATGGCGTCCTCTCCAACCAGCAGATGAACAAAAGGTCCGAATGCTTCTCGGACGCAGGGATTGTAGGAAAGAAACCCGCGCGGCGCAAGCGCGCGGGGCGGACGGGCCGCAGCGCCGTTCCGCCCCGCCGCAAAAGTCAGTCCCGGCGGGACGGCGCGTCCCCGACGACCTGGCCTTGGCGCCGCCGCTGCGCCCGCGCCGGGCGGAAGACGCGGCGCTTGGCAAGCTCGGTGCACAGCACGTAGCCGGCGACCACGCCGAGCATCGCCGCCAGCAGGCGCCAGGACAGCGGCACGAAGCCGAAGGCGGCGACGGCGCCGCCGAGGTAGGGCAGGACGAGCACCAGCGCGCCGATGCCGGCGGCCGCGCCCATGAGCAGCGGGCTCGGCCGGCTCCGCAGGGCCGGGCCCTGCGTGCGCAGCACCAGCAGCACGGCCAGCTCGGTCAGCACGGAGACGACGAACCAGGCCGTCTGGAAGGTCGCCTCGTCGGCGGCGAAGACGTGAAACAGCAGGGCGAAGGTGAGCAGGTCGAAGCAGGAGCTGATCAGGCCGAAGACGATCATGAAGCGGCGCACGTCGGCGAGGCTCCAGCGCTGCACGCGGGCGATCTTGTCGGCATCGACATTGTCGGTGGAGATCGCGATCGAGGGGATGTCGGAGAGGAAGTTGTTGAGCAGGATCTGCTTGGCGGCCAGCGGCAGGAAGGGCAGCAGCGGCGTCATCAGGGCCATGCTCACCATGTTGCCGAAGTTGGCGCTGGCGGCGATCGAGATGTACTTCAGCGTGTTGGCGAAGGTGCGCCGCCCCTCCTCGACGCCGGCGCGCAGCACGTCGAGGTCGGCGCGCAACAGCACCACGTCGGCGCTCGCCCGCGCGACGTCGACGGCCTGGTCGACCGAGATGCCGACGTCGGCGGCGTGCAGGGCCGGCGCGTCGTTGATGCCGTCGCCGAGGTGGCCGACGGCGTGGCCGGTGCGCTGCAGGGCGCGCACGATGCGCTCCTTCTGCTGCGGGTCGACCTCGACGAAGAGGTCGGTCTTCCCGGCCAGGTGCCAGAGCGCCTCGTCGCGCATCTTCGCGATCTGCTCGCCGGTGAGGAGCGCGCGCGGGTCGAGGCCGACGGCGGCGGCGACGTGGGCGCTGACGTAGCGGTTGTCGCCGCTGATGATCTTGATGCGCACGCCGAGGCTGGCCAGATGGCGGATCGCCGTCGCCGCCTCGGGCTTGGGCGGATCGACGAAGAGCAGGAAGCCGGCGAAGGCCAGGCCCTGCTCGTCCTCGCGGCCGTAGCGCGCCCTGGCCGTCACGCGCCGCGTCGCCACGCCCAGCACGCGGTAGCCCTGCGCACCCTTCTCGCGGAACCAGGCCTCGAGCCGCCCGCGCGCGGCGGCGTCGAGCGGCGTCTCGGCGCCGCCGCGCAGCACCGTCGTGCAGGCCGCCAGCACGTTCGGGAAGGCGCCCTTGGTGACCAGGCGGTGCGCGCCGCCGTCCGCGGCGCCGGCCACGACGACGGTCAGGCGCTTGCGCTCGAAGTCGTAGGGGATCTCGTCGATCTTGGCGAAGCCGGCGCTGGCGAGACCCGCCGCCGCGCCGGCCCGCACGAGCGCCTCGTCGAGCGGATTGTCGATGCCGGTCTCCAGCGCGGCGTTGAGGAAGGCCAGCCGCAGCACTTCTTCGGCGGGGGCACCGTCGGCGTCGACGGCGGCCTCGAGCGACATGGTGCCAAGCGTCAGCGTGCCGGTCTTGTCGGTGCACAGGATGTCCATGCTGCCGAGGTTCTCGATGGCCTCGAGGCGGCGGATGATGACGCCCTCCCCGGCCATGGCGCGGGCGCCGCGCGAGAGGGTGACGCTGACGATGGCCGGCAGCAGCTCCGGCGTCAGGCCGACGGCGAGCGCCACGGCGAAGAGCAGCGATTCGAGCACCGGCCGGCCGAGGAAATGGTTGACGGCGAGGACGAACAGCACGATGAACAGCATCACCCGCACCAGCAGCATGCCGAACTGGCGCACGCCGCGCTGGAACTCGGTTTCCGCCGGGCGCGCCTTGAGCCGCTCGGCGATGGCGCCGTAGAGCGTGTCGCGGCCGGTGCGCGCCACCAGCACGCGCGCGGTGCCGCTGCGCACCGAGGTGCCGAGGAAGACGGAATTGGTGCGCGCCGCGAGCGGCGCCTCGGCGGGCACGATGCCCGGCTGCTTCTCGACCGGGAAGGATTCGCCGGTCAGGCTGGCCTCGCTCACCAGGAAGTCGCTGGCCGCGAGGATCAGGCCGTCGGCCGGCACCAGGTTGCCGGCGGAGAGCTCGACGACGTCGCCGGGCACGATGCCGCTGGCCGGCAGGGCCAGCGGCCGGCCGTCGCGCAGCACCTTGGCGGTCAGCGCCAGGCGGCGGCGCAGTTCCGCCACGGCGGCGGAGGCGCGGTATTCCTGGAAGAAGCCGAGCAGCGCGCTGCCGAGGACGATGGCGAGGATGATGGCGGCGTCGACGAAATCGCGCAGGACCAGCGAGACCGCCGCGCCGAACACCAGCACGAGCACCAGCGGGCTTTCGAACTGGCGCAGCAGCAGGCGCAAGGCCGTCAGCTGGCGCTGGTCGTCGACGGCGTTGGGGCCGTGCGCGCGCAGGCGCCGGTCCGCCTCGTCCGCGCCGAGACCCTGGGCGCCGCTGCCGAGCGCCGCCAGCAGCGCCTCGGCGCCGCGGCTCCACCAGGCTTCGCTCGGTTCGCCGTTCGACATGATGTCCCGCGATGGGTAGCCGCCATTGTGAGCGCTTCCGGCGCGCGGGAAAAGGGTGCCGGCGGACCCCCTGCGCCTGAACGCGCCGAGCTGTCGGTGTGGGACAGCGGTTATCCGACGCCGGACGGCACCGGCAGAGGCTGAAGCCGCAGGGCTGCGGCGACCGGGACCGGACGGACCGGCGAGGCTCCTCCGCCGTGCCGCGGAGACTGATTTTTGCGCGGCCGGAACGTCAGTCGCGGCGCGCGCCGAGCGGACGCACGCGCCACTCCGGGAAGCTGGCCCCGAAGGTGCTGCCGACGCCGGGGACCGAGCCGATTTCCAGCGCCGCCTGGTGGCGCAGAAGGATGTGCTTGACGATGGCCAGGCCGAGGCCGGTGCCGCCGGAAGCGCGCGAGCGGCCGCGGTCGACGCGGTAGAAGCGCTCGGCCAGGCGCGGCAGGTGTTCTTCGGGGATGCCGATGCCGCTGTCCTCGACGCTGAAGACGCCCTTGCCGTCGCGCAGGTTCCAGCGCAGCACGATGCGCCCGCCCGCCGGGGTGTAGCGCACGGCGTTGCTGACGAGGTTGGAGAAGGCGCTGCGCAGCTCCTCGCGGCTGCCCTTGAGGAAGGTCGGCTCCACCTCGCAGGTGATCGAGTGGCGGCCGCCGGAGAGGCGCCGCCCCTCGGCCGAGACGTCGTAGATGAGATCGCGCACGTCGAAGGTCTCCTCGGCCGGCGGCTGCGCCTGGTCCTCCAGCTTCGACAGGGTGAGCAGGTCGTCCACCAGGCGCAGCATGCGGCCGGCCTGCTCGTTGACCATGTCCATCTGCGGCTTCCACTCGGCGGGGTCCGGGTTCGGATCGTCGTGCATGTGCTCGATGAAGCCGGAGATCACCGTCAGCGGCGTGCGCAGCTCATGGGACACGTTGGCGACGAAGTCGCGGCGCATCGTCTCGGCGCGCTCGAGCTGCGAGACGTCGGAGCTGATCAGGAGCTTGCGGTCGCGGCCGAAGCGGATCGCTTCGATGGAATACACCTTGCCCTTCCTGTCCTGCGGCCGGAAGGTCAGCGCCTCGCCCTCCCGGGCACCGGCGAGGAAGTCGGCGAAGCCGGGCAGGCGGACCAGGTTGCTCACCGGCAGGCCGGCATCGCGCTCGCCGCGCAGGCCGAGGTGCTGCTCGGCGACGCGGTTGCACCAGGCGATGTGGTCGTCGGCGTCGAGGAACACCAGGCCGTCGGGCGAGGCCTCGGAGGCCTGGCTGAACACCTCGAGGTCGGCCTCGAGCCGCGCGCGCGCCTTGCGCTCCTCGCGCAGCAGGCGGTGGAGGTCGGCGAAGGCCTTGCCCCAGGCGCCGCCGGCATCGGGAATCTCGCGCTCGACCGGCGCCTTCAGCCAGCGCTGCAGGCGGGCGAGCTGGACGGTGTGCGCCAGCAGCATGATGAACAGCGCGGCGGCGGCGGCCGACAGGCCCGCCACGGCGCCGAAGGCGAAACCAAAAGTCAGTCCGGCCAGGACGGCGCCAAGCAGGCGGACCAGGAGGGCCGACCAGACCGGGGGCATGTCAGGCGCGCGGCGCGGCGAGCTTGTAGCCGGCGCCGCGCACCGTCTCGATCAGCTGCTCGCCCTTCGGCCCGAGCGCCTGGCGCAGGCGGCGGATGTGCACGTCGACCGTGCGCTCCTCGATGAAGACGTGGTCGCCCCACACCTGGTCGAGCAGCTGGGCGCGGCTGAAGACGCGCCCCGGGTGCGCCATGAAGAAGCGCAGCAGCTTGAATTCGGCCGAGGCCAGCTCGACGGCGCGACCGTCGAGCGTCACCTCGTAGGAGATCGGGTCGAGGCTGAGCGGGCCGGCGACGAGCCTCATCTCGGCGGCGTGCGGCGCGCGCCGGCGCAGCACCGCCTGGATGCGCGCCACCAGCTCGCGCGGGCTGAAGGGCTTGACCAGGTAGTCGTCGGCGCCGCTCTCCAGCCCGGCGACGCGGTCGGCCTCCTCGCCGCGCGCGGTGACCATGATGAGCGGCAGCTTCGCCGTGCGGCCTTCCGCGCGCAGCTTCTGCGCCAGCGCCAGGCCGGACAGCTTCGGCAGCATCCAGTCGATCAGCACCGCGTCGGGGAGTTCCGCGCGCAGGGCAGCCTCGGCCGCCTCGGCGCTCTCCGCGGCGACCGGCTCGAGGCCGGCCTTCTGCAGCGTGAAGCGGATCAGCTCCTGAATGGCGGGATCGTCTTCTACAACCAGCACTCGGGTCGGCATGCCCTATTCTGCCCCATCCGGCTCGCCCTGTCCGTAACGACTGGCTTCCCGGGCGGTGTGGCGCACGTCGGTGCCGTGCACGATGTAGATGATCTGTTCGGCGACGTTCTTGGCGTGGTCGCCGATGCGCTCGATGGCCTTGGCGATCCAGACGATGTCGAGCGCCGTCGAGATGGTGCGCGGATATTCCATCATGTAGGTGACGAGCTGGCGCACGATGCCGCGGAAGGCGTCGTCGAGGGTGGCGTCCTCGGCGATGATGCGCTCGGCTTCGCCGGCGTCGAGCCGTGCCAGCGCGTCGAGCACGCGGCGCAGCATGGCCACCGCCAGCTCGCCGGCATGGCGCACGTCGGCCGCGGGCGGGGTCTGCAGGCGGCCGCGGCCGTGGATGTTCTTCGCCATGCGGGCGATCTTCTCCGCCTCGTCGCCGGTGCGCTCGAGGTCGGTGACGATCTTGCTCACCGCCATGACCAGGCGCAGGTCGCTCGCCGCCGGCTGGCGGCGGGCGATGAGGTGGGCGCAGGCGTCGTCGATCTCGATCTCGCAGCCGTTGACGCGGCGGTCGTTCTCGCTCACCCGCAGCATCAGCTCGACGTTGCCGGTGGCGAGGCATTCGATGGCGGAATGGATCTGCGCCTCGACCAGGCCGCCCATCTGCAGCACGCGCGAGCGGATGGCCTCGAGGTCGGCGTCGTATTGCCGGGAAAGGTGTTCGGTCATCGTTTTCTCCTTAGCCGAAGCGGCCGGTGAGGTAGGCCTCGGTCTGCGGATTCCTCGGCTTGATGAAGACGTCGTCGGTCCAGCCGAACTCGATCAGCTCGCCGAGGTACATGTAGGCGGTGAAGTCCGACACCCGCGCCGCCTGCTGCATGTTGTGGGTGACGATGAGGATGGTCACGCGCTCCTTCAGCTCGGCGATCAGCTCCTCGATGCTGGCCGTGGCGATCGGGTCGAGCGCCGAGGTCGGCTCGTCGAAGAGCAGGATCTCCGGCTCGGTCGCCAGCGCCCGCGCGATGCACAGGCGCTGCTGCTGGCCGCCGGAAAGGTTGAAGGCCTGCTCGTGCAGGCGGTCCTTGACCTCGTTCCACAGCGCCGCCCCGCGCAGGGCCTCCTCGATCTTTTCCTCGAGGATGGCGCGCCGGTTGATGCCGCGCACGCGCAGGCCGTAGGCGACGTTCTCGAAGAGGCTCTTCGGGAAGGGGTTCGGCTTCTGGAACACCATCGACAGGCGCATGCGCACCTCGATCGGGTCGACGGCGCGGTCGAGCAGGTTGACGTTGTCCGGGTGCAGACGGATCTCGCCGGCGTAGCGGTTGCCCGGGTAGAGGTCGTGCATGCGGTTGAAGCAGCGCAGGAAGGTCGACTTGCCGCAGCCGGAGGGGCCGATCAGCGCGGTGACGCGCTTGTCGTGGATCGGCATGTCGATGTTCTTCAGCGCCTTGAAATCCCCATAGTGGAAATTCAGGCCGGCGGCGTGCGCCTTGAGCGGCAGCGAATCGAGCGAAGGTTTGGGATCAGCCATAGGGTGCAATTACCACTTGATGTTGCGGCGGATGCGGTAGCGCAGCCAGATGGCCAGGCCGTTCATCGCCAGGGTCATGAAAACGAGGATGAAGCCGGCCGCGGCGGCGTTCGCCTGGAAGGCCGGGTCGGGGCGCGAGGTCCAGTTGAAGATCTGGATCGGCATCACCGTGAAGGGCGACATCAGCCATTCGAAATTGAGGAACGGGAATTCCGTCCCCACCGGCGACGGCGGCAGGAAGGCGATGAAGGTCAGCGCGCCCACCGTGATGATGGGCGCCGTCTCGCCGATGGCGCGCGCCATGCCGATGATGACGCCGGTGAGAATGCCGCCGGTCGAATAGGGCAGGATGTGGCCCTGCACCACCTGCCATTTCGTCGCCCCCAGCGCGTAGGCCGCCTCGCGGATGGCGCCGGGAATGGCGCGGATCGCCTCGCGCGTGGCGACGATCACCACCGGCAGGATCAGCAACGCCAGCGTCAGGCCGGCGGTGGCCACCGACTGGCCGAGGCCGAACTCGTACACGAAGAGGCCGAGCGCCAGCAGGCCGTACACGATGGAGGGCACGCCGGCCAGGTTGCCGATGTTGATCTCGATGACGTCGGTCACCCAGTTCTTCGGCGCATATTCCTCGAGGTAGATGCCGGCGGCGACACCCAAGGGCACGGCCACGGCAGCGGTGACGAGCATCACCATGGTGGTGCCGATCCAGGCCGAGAGGATGCCGGCCTGGCCGGCGCGGCGCGACGGAAACTCCGTGAAGAACTCCGGCCGCAGGCGCGCGTAGCCGTCGACCAGCATGTCGACGAACAGCGCGGCGAAGGTGAGCAGTCCCACCGCCAGGCAGAGCAGGCCGACCACGCCGAAGACCACGTCCCAGCGCTTGTGGCGCGCGATCAGCGCGCGGAGTTCGGCGGCGTCCTGGCGCATCATCAGCAGTGCCCGCCCGGCCGCCCGAAGGGCACTGAGCGCCCCCGCGGGGGGCAGCGAACGAAGTGAGCGTGGGGGCCCATCAATACGTCTCCCGGTAACGCTTGCGCAGCCAGTAGGCGAGGATGTTGAACAGCAGGGTGATCAGCATCAGCGTCAGGCCGGCGGCGAAGATGGTCTGGTAGCCGACGCTGCCGTGCGGCAGGTCGCCCAGCGCTACCTGCACGATGTAGGCGGTGATGGTGGCGGCCGGCTCGAGCGGGTTCCAGGTCAGGTTCGGTTGCATGCCGGCGGCGACGGCGAGGATCATGGTCTCGCCCACGGCGCGCGAGATGCCGAGGATGTAGGCGGCCAACAGGCCGGAAAAGGCCGCCGGCACCACCACCTTGACCGCGGTCTGGAAGCGCGTGGCGCCCATGGCATAGGAGCCCTCGCGCAGGCTCATCGGCACGGCGCGCATGGCGTCCTCGGCGATCGAGCTCACCGTCGGGATGATCATGATGCCCATCACGATGCCGGCCGAGAGCAGGTTGAAGCCGGGCAGTTCCGGGATCAGCTTCTGCAGCAGCGGCGTGACGAAGAGCAGCGCGAAGTAGCCGTACACGATGGTCGGCACGCCGGAGAGCAGCTCCAGCATCGGCTTGACCGTCTCGCGCAGGCGCGGCCCGGCGAACTCGGAGAGGTAGATGGCGATGACGGTGCCGAGCGGGATCGCCACCGCCAGCGCCACGCCGGAGCTGACCAGGGTGCCGGAGAGCAGCACGACGATGCCGAAGTGGGCATCGTCGAAAAGCGGCGTCCATTGCGTGTCGGTGAGGAAGTCCCACAGCGGCACGTGGCGGAAGAACACCAGCGATTCCGACACCAGGATGTAGACAATGCCCAGCGTGGTGAACACCGAGACCAGCGCCGCCAGAAACAGGATCGCCTCGATGAGCCGTTCCTTGACGCGGCGCGAGGCGCGGTGCGCCAGGCGATTATTTCCCTCTCCCCCTCGGGGAGAGGGCAGGGTGAGGGGCAGCGGCCCACCCACCCTCTCCCCTGCCCTCTCCCGCCTGGGCGGGAGAGGGAGTGTATTAGCCTGCATCAGAGCTTCGCTTCCCGCTTCATGAGCTCGTCGATGGTGATGCCGACCTCGGCATTGCCGCCGAAGACGGTGCCCAGCTTGCCCTTCTTCAGGTGCTCCAGGTTGCCGGTGTAGGCCTTCTCGGGCAGCGGCACGTACTTCACTTCCCGCGACAGCTTGGCGCCGTGCTTCAGGTAGAACCCGACGAACTTCTTCACCTCGGCCCGCTGGTACGCTTTTTCCGAGACATAGATGAAGATCGGGCGCGACAGCGGCTCGTAGGAGCCGTTGATGACGTTGTCCATGGAGGGCGCCACCGCCTTGCCCTTCGGATTCACCACCGGCACCGCCTTCAGCTTGGCGGTGTTCTCGGCGTAGTAGGCGTAGCCGAAGTAGCCGAGCGCGTTGGCGTCCTGCGTGACGCCCTGCACCAGCACGTTGTCGTCCTCCGAGGCGGTGTAGTCGCCGCGGCTGGATTTCGCCTTGCCGACGACGGCTTCGGTGAAGTAGTCGAAGGTGCCCGAATCGGAGCCGGCGCCGAACAGCTTCACCGGCGCGTCCGGCCAGACCGGGTTCACCTGGTTCCAGCGCGTCACCTTGCCCTGCGCGCCCGGCTCCCACAGCTTCTTCAGCTCCTCCACCGTCATCTGCTTGATGAAGGCGTTCTTCGGGTTGATGACCACGGTCAGCGCGTCGAAGGCGATCGGCAATTCGAAGTACCTGATGCCGGCGGCGGCGCAGGCCTCCATTTCCTGCTTGAGGATGGGACGCGAGGCGTCGGCAATGTCGGTCTCGCCGCGGCAGAACTTCTTGAAGCCGCCGCCCGTGCCGGAGATGCCGACGGTGACCTTGACGGCGTTCTTCTCCGCCTTCTGGAATTCCTCGGCGACCGCCTCGGTGATCGGATATACGGTGGATGAGCCGTCGATCTTGACGACGTTGGATTGGGCCTGAACCACCCCCGCGGCCACCAGGCCGAGGACCAGCGCCGGCACCGCGCGCCTGAAATGCTTCTCTACCATGTCTTCGCTCCTTTCCCGTGAATGCGGAGCGAAGTTTATTAAGCCAATGTGACAGGAATGTTACGGCCGGGATGTGGCCGATTTCGATATTGCAGGGCGTTGCCTCCTTGCCAGCAGCGACCCGCTTTGATTACAATGCATGCATTGCAATCATGCTAGGAAATGTCATGGCCAATCTGACGATCCGCAATCTGGACGACGAACTCAAGAGCCTGCTGCGCCAGCAGGCGGCCCGACACGGCTGCTCCATGGAACAGGAGGCGCGCGACATCCTGCGCCGGGCCGTGCAAACGCAGGCCGCCGGGCCGGACTTCGCGCAACGGATACACCGGCGGTTCGCCGGCCTGAAGGCCGACGCCCTGCCGATCCCGAAGCGGCGCGCCGCACGCCTTCCGCCGGCGCCGAAAGCGTGATCATGGGCGGCATCCTGCTCGACACCAATGTGCTATCCGAACTCATGCGGGCAAAGCCGGCGGCCGAGATGCTGGACTGGTTCTGCCGGCAGACGAAGGCGGCCTATTTCATCAGCGCCGTCACCCGCGCCGAAATCCTGCTGGGCATCGCGCTGCTGCCGGCCGGCAAGCGCCGCAACGGCCTGGCATCGGCGGCCGAGCAGATGTTCAACGAAGACTTCGCCGGAAGCACCCTGCCGTTCGACAGCTTCTGCGCAGCCGAGTACGCGCTGCTCGTGGCCGCGCGCATCCGCGGTGGACAGGCCATCTCCACGGAGGATGCGCAGATCGCCGCGACGGCATTGCGTCACAACCTGACCCTGGCCACCCGCAACGGCAAGGACTTCAAGAACGTTGCCGGACTGGCTGTAGCCAACCCCTGGACGTGAGTGGTTTCGTGCATCCGATCGACACCACGCGCCTCGACCACTCCCACCGGCTGGAGCGCGAGCGCATTCACCGGCTGCTGCTCGACGAGGCCGCAAAGGGATTAGCCGACGTCGCCGCCGGCCGGGTGAAGAACGCCCGCCAAGCGATCCGGAAGCACAAGCGCGAGCGGGCGAAGGCATAACCGTCGCGACATGCCAGAAAACGGGCACCCGTCAGGCTGCCGCGAGTCTCGCGCCTTCCTCACCGAACCCGAAGCGCCGCCGATGGCGAACTGCGCGAGTATCTCACCGGCGACTCCCTGATCCTCTATGCCCTGATCCGCGAATCCGCCATCCTCCTCTCCATCAAGCACCATCGCCAGTTGTCATCCGACCTGGATAAGCACTGTCCATAGCCGCAAACGGCGAGGCTCGCCGTGCCGCGGGGACTGACTTTTCGGAAAGGGCGTTGTTCGGCCTTATGTGGATATCCGCATAAGGCCGATTACGTAATAGTCAGTCCCCGCGGCACGGCAAGACGCCGCTGCTCCTGGACCGCATGCTTGAAGTAGTGCCAGCAATACAGGCTGGCGGATTCCCGCTTGCGCGGGAATGACGGACAGTCTGCTCAGCCGGCCGGCTGCGCGAGGAAGGGGCGCTGCGTTTTGGCGGAGCCGAGGATGTGGCCGGTCCACCACAGGGCGAGGAAGGTCTGCAGCTCGTCCTTGTCGAAATTTTCCGTGGTGGCGATGTCGGCGGCGAGGTAGTCGAATTCCTCGCGTTCGTGCCGGTAGGCTTCGAGATCGGGATAGCCGGCTTTCGCGAGCAGCGCCTCCTCGGCGGCGAAGTGCTCGCGCGAGAGGGCCATCAGCTCCTCGAAGAGCCGGCGGAAGGTCTTGCCGGCCTCCGCGCCGGTCTCGGCGAGGCAGTCGGCCAGGGCGTTGCAGTGCGCGAGGAGGTCGCGGTGCTGCGCGTCGAGGGTGTCATTGCCGACGCCGAGGCGCGGGTCCCATTGCGTGCGGTTGGCCATGGCTAGAATCCGAGCGACTCGACGACGACGACGAGGTCGGCAAAACTCGCGGCTTCGAGCTTCGCGGCCAGCGCGGCCTTGTCGAGGCCCTCGCATTCGAAGGCCGTCATGCGCACTTCGAAGGGCAGCTCGCGAATCTCCAGCGGCGACATGAAGCCGATGTTGCAGAGGTGGACGATGCACCGGCGCTCCGGCTCCGAGAGTGCCAGGCCGTGGTGCTTCTGGATCTCGAGGTAGCGCTCGGCGGTGCGGTTGAGCTTGCCGCTGATCTCCATGGTGTTCTTCTGGCCGTCGGTGAGGATGGCCAGCGGCGGCCCGAAGAAGACCGGCGTCTTGCCGACGTGGCGCGTCTTTTCCTCGCGCGTCAGCGCCGGGGCGACCCAGGTCGGGTCGCCCCTGACCGGTTTTTCGGGTACATCCGACATCAGCGGGACATCAGTGCGGGATCGGATGCAGCAGCTCGTGCTTGGCATCCTTCATGCCCTTCGGCAGCTGGGGCGAAGGCTCGGGTTGCAGCTGGACGAAGCCGCGGTTGCGCGCGCCGTCCTGCACGTTGTGCGGGTTGTGGCACTCGGTGCAGGTGAACCAGCGCTTCTTGCCGGTGCTGGTGAACTCGCCGATGCGCTTGCCGTGGATGCCGTCGCGCCAGTCGCGCAGCTTGTCGCCGTGGCACTTGCCGCAGAGGAGCTGCGGCTGGTCGAAGCTGACCGGATCGCCGAAGTGGTCGACCAGCATGTTGCGCTTGGTCAGGTGGTGGCAGTCCATGCACCAGATGCGGCCGCGGCCGTGCTGGAAGTTGGCGAGGTCGGGCACCATCGCCTCCATGGTCGGGTTCGGCTTGGCCCGCTTGTCCTTCGGCAGTGTCGGCGGATTGAACTGGGGGCCGACGCCGTTGTGGCAGGCCGTGCCGCACATCGGCATCAGCGCCAGCTTCTCCGAGCGCGGCTTGACCACGGCATGCCCCTCGGGAAGCTTTTCCATCCCGGGCATCTTGCCCATCGGCACGGTGCCGTCGTAGGGGTCGCCGTACCAGAGCGCGGCGCCCGTCGTCGGCGAGCACTTGACGTTGGGCAGGCCGGGCTTGACCTCTTTCTGGGTGACCTCGGAAGCGCCCTTGCGGCTTTCGAAGCAGACCGGCGGCTCCTTCGCGGCTTCCGCCGGCGCTGCCGCCTGGGCGGGTTCGGCGGCCTTTTCCGCGGCGGAGACGGCGTAGAGCGTGCTGCCGAGCAATGCTGCCGCCAATGTGTAGATAGCTAGTTTTTTCATGGTCGTTGCCTCACTTCGCCGCGCCGTACTTGATCTCGCCCTGCAGGATGCCGATGGCGCCCTTGAGCAGGATGGTCAGGATGAAGAAGCCGAAGGCCCAGATGCCGAGGGTCAGCAGCCACTCGACGAAGGTCGGGTAGTACTCGGTCACCTCGCCGATCGGGCTCGGGATGAAGCCCGGCACGATCAGGCCCATGCCCTTCTCGATCCAGATGCCGGCGAAGGCCATCACGCAGGGGATCGGCAGCAGCTTGAAGTTGTTGCGGATCGACGGGACGAGGAACAGCACGAACGCGGCGATCATCAGGACCACGGCGGCCCAGAACCAGGGCACCAGGTTGGTCAGGCCGTGCAGGCCGAACATCAGGTAGTAGAGGCCGTTGGCGTGCTCGGTGCGGGCATAGAGCTCGACCACCACTTCCGAGAGGGTCAGGAAGATGGCGATGCCGAGGCACCAGGTGACGATGGTGGTCAGCAGCTTGATGGCGCTGTCATCGACCCAGAACTTGGTGTTGTTGCGCACGATCAGGAAGATCAGGATGATCAGGCAGGGGCCCGCCGCGAACGCGGTGGTGATGAAGCGGATCGGCATCATGCTGTGGAACCACATCGGACGCGCCGGCATGGTCGAGATCAGGAAGGCCGTCACGGTGTGGATCGACAGCGCCCAGACGATCGCGATCCACACCACCGGCATGAACCATTTCCGGTTGATCGGGTTGCCGGTGTACTTGCACCACAGATAGTAAAAGCCGCAGACGAAGTTGAGGATCAGGTAGCCGTTCAACACCATGACGTCCCAGCCCAGCATCGACGAGAAGCTGTAGATGCCCCAGGGCGGAATCATGTGCCAGAGGCGGTCGGGCCGGCCCATGTGGGCGAAGACGAACATCATCACCATGATGACGGCGGTGATCGCCAGCATCTCGCCCAGCACGGCCACCTTGTGCATGCCCTCGTGGTGATAGGCGTAGGCCGGAAAGACGATGGTCACCGCCCCGGCGGCGACGCCGACGAGGAAGACCAGGTTGGCGAAGTAGAGGCCGTCGTGGATCTGGCTGGTCATGCCGGTGACGATCAGGCCCTCGGTGTTCTGCAGGTAGAACACGTACATCATGCCGATGATGAGCACCCCGAGGGCGCCCATCCAGGCGTAGAACTTGGTGCCGCCCTTGAGGACGTAGCCTACATAGTCGGCAGCGAAACGGGTCAGTTGTTGCACGGCTCGCTCCTCAATCGTAGAAGTAGAAGAATTTCGGGAAGGTGTTGAGCTCGGCCTTCAGGCGGAAGACGTTCTTCCGCTCGAGGATCTTGCTCACTTCGCTTTCCGGATCGAGCAGGTTGCCGAACTTGCGCGCGCCGACCGGGCAGACCTCGACGCAGGCCGGGTAGCGGTCGTGGCGGGTGCGCTGCAGGCACCAGTGGCACTTCTCGACGACGCCGCGCATGCGCGGGCGGTTGCCCAAGTAGTGCGTCACCGGGTTCATCTCCTCCTTCGGCAGGACCGGGGTGGTGAGGTTGATGCGGCGCGCCCAGTAGGGACAGGCGCCCATGCACATGCGGCAGCCGATGCACCAGTTGTAGTCGATCACCACCGGGCCGTCGGCCTCGCGGTAGGTGGTGCGCACCGGGCAGACCTTGACGCAGGGCGGCTTCTCGCACTGCATGCAGGCGATCGGCATGTAGGTGGCGTCCTGCTCCGGCACCGCCTCGGGGTTGTAGTGGTACTGGCCCTCGAGCACCTGGCCGGCCGGCGTGTAGGCGTTGCCGCCGACCTGGATGCCGAGTCCCTCGGGATAGCCGTGGTTCATCTTATCGGCTTCGAACTTGCCGCGCTCCATGCGCAGCACCTGGATCCACTCGATCTTCTCGCCCGGCCGCGTGCCGCGCGACTGGTTGTTCTCGGCGACGCAGGCATGCACGCAGCGGCGGCAGCCGATGCACTTGCGGATGTTCAGGGCGTAGCCCATCAGCACGCCGGGCTGCGGGCCGGTGGTGTCGACCGTGACCGGCTTGCCGTACTCCATCGAGTAGCGCTTCTCCAGGCGGACGCGCGCCTCGGCCTTTTCCGCGTCGGTCATCAGCCGGTAGTTCTTCTGGAAGTGCTCGGCCCATTCGGCGGCGGCGCGGGCGTCGTCGGACTGGGACATCAGCGCGCCGGCGCCCATCAGCGAGGACAGGCTGAGCGTGCCGCCGGCCTTGAGGAAGTCGCGGCGCGAGGTCTTCGGCGCGCAGGCCGCCGGGTCCGCCGAGGCGGGCGGCGCCGGGCATTCGGCCGGGTGCTCCTGGGCCGGATCGGCCGGGGGCGTCTTGTCAGGGGTCACAATGCGATCCTCCTTTATGCGGAAATAAGTAAAACCATGTCAGTCACGGCCAGCCGGGCACCGTTGGAAGTCGCGCGATGATACAAGCGGCTTCCAGCTTAAAAAAAGGGGTTGGATCAAGTTTTGCGAAGATCGTTGCGCTACATCAAATTTCGTGCGGGGAAAGCCGGTGGCGGCGCGCCGGCAGCCGTCTGGCGCCCGGGCACGCATTGACATGCGTTCATCAATGCGTATAGATTATGCGCATCTACATGTGGAGGCCGACGCATGCTGCCCACCTTCAATCCCAAGGCCCCGAAAAAGGCCACCAACCTCAGCATCAACGAAGACCTGCTGGCCAAAGCCAGGAAGCTGAACATCAACCTTTCCGCAACGCTCGAGGAGGCGCTCGACGAGGCGCTCAGGAAACGGCAAAGGGATGCGTGGCTGGCGGAAAACAGGCAGGCCATGGCGGCCTACAACGCGCACGTCGAGGAGCACGGCGCCTTCGGCGACGGGCTGCGGAGCTTCTGATGGCCCAGTTCGGCGTGCACCGCAATCCGAATCCGCAGAGCAAGGCGCGCGTGCCGTTCCTGCTCGACGTGCAAAGCGACCTGCTGGCCGACCTCGCCACGCGCACGGTCGTGCCGCTCTGCCCCGCCCCGGCGATGAAGGGCAAGCTGGTCAAGACCCTCATGCCGACCTTCCAGATCGACGGCAAGCCCTACGCGATGCTCACGCCGCAGCTGGCCGGCATCGAGAAGAAGCAGATCGGGACGGAGGTCGCCGATCTTTCGGCGCATCGCAACGAGATCGTCGCCGCCCTCGACCTGCTGCTGACGGGAATATAAAAGTCAGTTGCTGCGGACGGCGGATCAGCCGACGAGGATGAGGTGCACGCGGTAGGGCCCGTGCGCGCCCATGGTGACGGTCTGCTCGATGTCGGCGGTGCGGGAGGGGCCGGAGACGAAGTTCACGGCGCGCGGGAGGCGGCCGCGCTCGGCGCGCAGGAGCGCCCAGGCGTCTTCCATGAAGGGCACGATGCGCGCCGTGTCGACGAGGGCGATGTGGGTTTCCGGCAGCAGGCTCGTCGCCGCCGGCGTGTCGGGGCCGGAGAGCAGCATCAGCGTGCCGGTCTCGGCGACGGCGCAGAAGCAGCCGGTGACGCCGACGAGGTCGTCGCCGCGCGCCGGACGGTCTTCCATGCCGAGGCCAGCGCCGATCCAGTCGAGCTTGCGCAGGCCGGGCCAGCAGACACCGCCGGTGGGCAGGTTGTTGACCACCAGGTAGCGCGCGACGGCGGCGGGCACGGCCTGCAGGGAGGAAACCTTCTCGACGGTGCTGGCGAGCGCCTCGGCGCGGGCGCGAAAGCGCAGCTCCGGTTCCCAGTCGCGCGGCGGCTGCAGGCCGACGGGATGGGCGGCGAGGTGGGACTCGATAGTCGCCGTGTCGCCGGGACTGACTTTTCGGCTGAGAGCGGAACGCACTCTCCCCAGGATGTTCTCGCGGGCGCTCATGCGCTTGCCCTCTCCCCGGCCCTCTCCCGCGCGCGGGAGAGGGAGAAAGACATCGGCGTCGTCATCGCTTGCTCCTTTGATACAACTCGCGGAAGGTCCTTCCCGCCGGCGCGGGGAAATCGCGGCCGTCGCTCCAGCCGCCGGCGAGCGGCAGGCGGTGGATCAGCCTCCCGCGGCCGCCCAGCCACTTCATGAAGCGCGCGGCGAGGCGCGTGCCGAGGGCGTAGAGCGCCGGCCGCTGCGCCGCCCAGCCCCACAGGGCGAGGCCGAGGCGCTCGCCGAAAGGCTTGAGGCCGCGTGCCATCTGCTCCTCGCGGAGTTTCCTCATGAGATCGGGCAGCGGGATCTTCACCGGGCAGACGACGCCGCACTGGTTGCACAGCGTCGCCGCGTTGGGAAGCTGAACGGCGTTCTCCAGGCCGACGTAGGACGGCGTCAGGATGTTGCCCATCGGGCCGGGGTACACCCAGCCGTAGGCGTGGCCGCCGACGGCCTGGTACACCGGGCAGTGGTTCATGCAGGCGCCGCAGCGGATGCAGCGCAGCATCTCGCGCATCTCGCCAGCGAGCAGCTTCGAGCGACCGTTATCCACCAGCACGATGTGGAACTGCCGCGGGCCGTCGGTTTCCTCGATGTGCTTCGGGCCGGTGTGCAGCGAGACGTAGTTGGTGATGGCCTGGCCGGTGGCCGAGCGCGGCAGCAGGCGCAGCAGGGTTGCGGCATCCTCCAGCGTCGGCACCACCTTCTCGATGCCGGTGAGGGCGACGTGGATGCGCGTCAGCGTGGTGCACAGCCGCCCGTTGCCCTCGTTGGTGACGATCAGGGTCGAGCCGGTCTCGGCGACGAGGAAGTTGGCGCCGGAGACGCCCATCTCCGCCGACAGGAACTTCGGCCGCAGGATCTCGCGCGCCTCGCGCGTGAGCAGGGCCGGGTCGGTCTTGCGCGGCGTGCCGTGCTTGGCGTGGAAGAGGTCGGCGACGTCCTCTGCGGTCTTGTGGATCACCGGCATGACGATGTGCGAGGGCGGCTCGGCGTCGTTGATCTGCAGGATGTATTCGCCGAGGTCGGTCTCGACCGGTGTGACGCCGGCGGCGATGAGGGCGTCGTTCAAGCCGACCTCCTCGCTCACCATCGACTTCGACTTGGCGACGGTCTTCACGCCGTTCTCGCGCGCGATGTCGACGACGATGCGGCAGGCCTCCGAGGCGTTCTCCGCCCAGTGCACCACGGCGCCGCGCGCCGCGGCCTCGCGCTCGAAGCGCTCCAGGTACAAGTCGAGGTCGGCCAGCGCGCGGTCGCGGATGGCCTTGCCCGTCTCGCGCAGCGCCTCGAAGTCGCCGAACTCGGCGACGGCGCTGGCGCGGTTCACCACCGCCTTCACCTTGATCAGGCCGAGGCCGCGCTGCAGCTTGGCGTCGCCGAGGTTGGCGGCGGCGCGGGCGCGGAACTCGTTGGCGCGCAACTCCAAGGCTATTCGCTCCTGCCCGCCAGCACCTCGGCGATGTGCAGCACCCGGGTCTTCAGGTCGCCGCGGCGGCGCAGGCGCCCCTCGATGTTGAGCAGGCAGCCGAGGTCGCCGCCGACGATGGCGTCGGCCCCGGTGGCGCAGGCATTGCCGCACTTGTTGTCGGCGAGCTGCGTCGACACCTCGCCGAACTTCAGCGAGAAGGTGCCGCCGAAGCCGCAGCAGGTTTCGGCCTCGTTCATTTCGGTCAGCGTCACGCCGGGCAGTTTGGCCAGCAGGGCGCGCGGCTGCGCCTTGACGTTCAGCTCGCGCAGTCCGGAGCAGGAATCATGGTAGGTGACCGTGCCCTTGAAGTCGCCGGGCACGCTGTCCAGCTTGAGGACATTCACCAGGAAGTCGGTCAGCTCATACGTGCGGGAGGCGAGGCCTTCGATGCGCTTCAGCGTCGCCGGATCGTCGCGGAACAGCTCCGGGTAATGGGCGCGGACCATGCCGCCGCAGGAGCCGGAGGGGGCGACGACGTAGTCGAAGCCTTCGAACTCCGCCAGCGCCTTCTTCGCCAGGGCGATGGCGGTGGCGCGATCGCCCGAGTTGTAGGCCGGCTGACCGCAGCAGGTCTGCGTCCGGGGCACCTCGACCGTGCAGCCGCCGTGCTCGAGCAGGCGGATGGCGGCGAAGGCGACGCCGGGCTTCATGAGGTCGGCGAGGCAGGTGACGAAAAGGGCGACGCGCATGGCCTATCTCGCCGTCCAGCCGAGGTCCATGCTCAGCGCCGCGCCGGTGATGACGCCGGCGGCGGGCGAGCACAGGTAGGCGACGAAGTCGGCCACCTCGGCCGGCTCGATCAGGCGCTTGATGGCGGCCGGTTCCAGCATCACCTTCTCGATCACCTCGGCCTCGGGGATGCCGCGCGTCCTCGCCTGGTCGGCGACCTGGTTGTCCACCAGCGGCGTGCGCACGTAGGCCGGGCAGATGGCGTTGACGGTGATGCCGAACGGCCCGCCTTCCAGCGCGGCGGTCTTGGTGAGGCCGACCAGGCCGTGCTTGGCGGCAATGTAGCCCACCTTGTGCGGCGAGGCGATGAGGCCGTGGATGGAGGAAATATTCACGATGCGCCCCCACTGCTGCGCCTTCATCGCCGGCCAGCAGTAGCGCGTCAGCAGGAAGGGCGCGGTGAGCATCACCGCCTGCATCTTCTCCCACATGTCCTCGGGGAAGTCCTCGATGGGCGAGACGTGCTGGAAGCCGGCGTTGTTCACCAGGATGTGCACCGTGCCGTATTTCGCCAGCGCGGCATCCGCCAGCGCCCTGCAGTCGGCGCGCAGCGCCGAATCGCCCTTGACGAAATGGCCGCCGATGGCGGCGGCCACCTCGGCGCCCCTGTCGCTGATGTCGGCCACCACCACGCTGGCGCCGTCTGCGGCCAGCCTCTCGGCGACGGCCCGGCCCAGCCCGCTCGCCGCGCCCGTCACGATCGCCGTTTTCCCTGCCAGATTGCCCGCGCCGTCTTTGCCCACTTTCCGCTCCCCGGTTGTCCGCGCCGCCGCCGCAGCCGGTCCGCCGCGCCGCGGGAATTCGTCGCAAGCCCGCAGTGTAATCCGGAATGCGCGGTCGCTTCCCGGTTTGGGCGCCGGCCGGCGGTCGCTTCCATCAATATTGCATTATGCGGTTTTATGTTTTATGATACGAAAAGCTTCCCCGGGACACCACCCCGTACTAGAGTGGAGGCAAAAATCCGCCTGCCGCACCGGGCGGAAAGCGGGCGCGCACGAGGCGTCCGCTGCGACAACTGACGAGGAGACAAGACCATGTCAGCATTGCCGAACAGCCTGCTGCCGTCCGACCCGGATGCGCAGGAGACCCAGGAATGGCTCGACGCCTTGGAAGCCGTCATCGAGCAGGAGGGGCCGGAGCGCGCCCACTTCCTGATCGAAAGCCTCGTCGAGCTGTCCCGCCGCACGGGCATCAACCTGCCCTACAAGGCCACCACCGCCTACATCAACACCATCCCGCCCGGCCAGGAAACGCCTTCGCCCGGCAACCACGAACTGGAGCACCGCATCCGCTCCTACGTGCGCTGGAACGCGCTGGCCATGGTGCTGCGCGCCAACAAGGGCGACTCCAACCTCGGCGGCCACATCGCCAGCTTCGCCTCGGCGGCCACGCTCTACGACGTCGGCTACAACCATTTCTGGCATGCGCCCGCGGAGACGCACGGCGGCGACCTGCTGCTGCTGCAGGGGCATTCCAACCCGGGCGTCTATGCGCGCGCCTTCCTGCTCGGCCGCCTGAGGGAAGAGCAGATGGACGCCTTCCGCCGCGAGGTGGACGGCAAGGGCCTCTCCTCCTACCCGCACCCCTGGCTGATGCCCGACTTCTGGCAGTTCCCGACGGTGTCGATGGGCTTGGGGCCGCTGCAGGCGATCTACCAGGCGCGCTTCATGAAGTACATGAACGACCGCGGCATCGTGGAGGCCGGCAACCGCAAGGTGTGGGCCTTCATGGGCGACGGCGAGATGGACGAGCCGGAGTCGATGGGCGCCATCGGCCTGGCCGGCCGCGAGCGCCTCGACAACCTGATCTTCGTCATCAACTGCAACCTGCAGCGCCTCGACGGCCCGGTGCGCGGCAACGGCAAGATCATCCAGGAACTGGAGGCCGACTTCCGCGGCGCCGGCTGGAACGTCATCAAGGTGATCTGGGGCGGCTACTGGGATGCGCTGCTGGCGCAGGACCGCCAGGGCCTCTTGCGCCGGCGCATGGAGGAGTGCGTCGACGGCGACTACCAGACCTTCAAATCGAAGGACGGCGCCTACGTGCGCGAGCATTTCTTCAACACGCCGGAACTGAAGGCGATGGTCGCCAACTGGTCCGACGACGACATCTGGCGCCTGAATCGCGGCGGCCACGACCCGCACAAGATCTACGCCGCCTACCACGCGGCGGTGAACCACGCCGGCCAGCCGACGGTGATCCTCGCCAAGACCATCAAGGGCTACGGCATGGGCGAGGCCGGCGAGGCGCAGAACATCACCCACCAGCAGAAGAAGATGGGCACCACCTCGCTGAAGGCCTTCCGCGACCGTTTCGGCCTGCCGCTGACCGACGAGCAGGTGGAGAAGCTGGAATACATCAACCCGGGCCCCGATTCCCCGGAAATCCGGTACATGCGCGAGCGGCGCATGGCGCTCGGCGGCTTCCTGCCGGCGCGCCGGCAGAAGGCCCCCCCGCTGGATGCGCCGCCGCTGTCCGCCTTCGACGCCCAACTGAAGGCCTCGGGCGAGGGCCGCGAATTCTCGACCACCATGGCCTTCGTGCGCCTGCTCGGCACGCTGGTCAAGGACAAGGCGCTCGGCCGCCACGTCGTGCCGATCGTCGCCGACGAGTCGCGCACCTTCGGCATGGAGGGCATGTTCCGCCAGCTCGGCATCTGGTCCTCGGTCGGCCAGCTGTACACGCCGCAGGACGCCGGCGAGCTGATGTTCTACAAGGAGTCGAAGAGCGGCCAGATCCTGCAGGAAGGCATCACCGAGGCCGGCGCCATGGCCTCGTGGATCGCCGCGGCGACGTCCTACAGCACGCACGGTGTGCAGATGATCCCCTTCTTCATCTACTACTCGATGTTCGGCTTCCAGCGCTTCGGCGACCTGGCCTGGGCGGCCGGCGACCAGCGCGCGCGCGGCTTCCTGCTCGGCGGCACCTCGGGACGCACGACACTCAACGGCGAGGGCCTGCAGCACCAGGACGGCCACTCGCACGTGCAGGCGGCGCTGATCCCCAATTGCATCGCCTACGACCCGACCTTCTCGTATGAAGTGGCGGTGATCCTGCAGGACGGCCTGCGCCGCATGGTGCAGGAACAGGAGGACGTCTTCTACTACATCACCCTGCTCAACGAGAATTACGCCCACCCGGCGCTGCCGGAGGGCGCGGAAGCGGACATCCTCAAGGGCATGTACCTGCTCAAAAAGGGCCCGGCCGGCAACGGCCCGCGCGTGCAGCTGCTCGGCTCCGGCGCCATCCTGCGCGAAGTCATCGCCGCCGCCGGGCTGCTGAAGCAGGACTGGGGCGTCGACGCCGACCTCTGGTCGTGTCCCTCCTTCACCTTGCTGGCGCGCGACGGCCACGCCTGCGCGCGCTGGAACCTGCTGCATCCGGCGGAAAAACCGAAGCTCTCCCACGTCGAACAGAGCCTGAAGGACACGCGCGGCCCGGTCGTCGCCTCGACCGACTACGTGCGCGCCTTCGCCGAGCAGATCCGGCCGTACGTGCCGCGCCGCTACGCGGTGCTCGGCACCGACGGCTTCGGCCGTTCCGACACGCGCGAGCAGCTGCGCGCGTTCTTCGAGGTCGACCGTCATTACGTGGCGGTGGCCGCGCTGAAGGCACTGGCCGACGAGGGCCAGCTGGACAAGGCCAGGGTGAAGGAGGCCATCGCCAGGTACGGCCTCGACCCGGACAAGCCCAATCCCGTCACGGTCTGAGGACTGACATGAGCAATGTGATCGAAGTCCGCGTGCCCGACATCGGCGAGTTCAAGGACGTGCCGGTGATCGGGGTGGAAGTCAGTCCCGGCGACACGGTGCGGGCGGAGGACGCGCTCGTCACCCTGGAGTCCGACAAGGCCACCATGGAAGTGCCCTCGCCCGCCGCCGGCACGGTGAAGGAAATCCGCCTCAAGGTCGGCGACAAGGTCAGCGAGGGCACGCTGGTGCTGCTGCTGGAGACGGCCGCCGATTCTCCCGCCACCCTCTCCTCCAGCCCCTCTCCCGCCAGCGGGAGAGGGGTGCCGAGCGAACCCATCGCCGCGCCCCAGCCGGCGGCGCCGCCCGCCCCGGCCGAAATCGCCGCCGAGGTGGCCGGCGGCCACAAGGCCCACGCCAGCCCCTCGGTGCGGCGCTTCGCGCGCGAACTCGGCGTCGACGTGGCGCTGGTGAAGGGCACGGGGCCGAAGGGCCGCATCCTGCAGCAGGACGTGCAGGCCTACGTGAAGGGCGCGCTGGCGCAGCCGCGCGGCGTGGCACCTGCTGCCGGCGGCGGCGCCGGGCTCGATCTGCTGCCCTGGCCGCAGGTGGACTTCGCCAAGTTCGGCCCTGTCGAGGCGAAGCCGCTGTCGCGCATCAGGAAGATCTCCGGCGCCAACCTCGCCCGCAACTGGGTGATGATCCCGCACGTCACGCAGTTCGACGAGGCCGACATCAGCGACCTGGAGGCGCTGCGCGTGCAGCTCAACAAGGAAAACGAAAAGGCGGGCATCAAACTCACCCTGCTGGCCTTCCTCGTCAAGGCGGCGGTCGCCGCGCTGAAGAGGTTTCCCGACTTCAACGCCTCGCTCGACGGCGAGAATCTCGTCTACAAGCAGTACTTCCATATCGGCTTCGCCGCCGATACGCCGAACGGCCTGGTCGTGCCGGTGATCCGCGACGCCGACCGCAAGGGTGTACTGGAGATCGCGCGGGAGATGGGCGCGCTCTCGGCCAGGGCGCGCGAGGGCAAGCTCGGCCCGACCGAGATGCAGGGCGGCTGCTTCTCCATCTCCAGCCTCGGCGGCATCGGTGGCACGGCCTTCACGCCGATCATCAACGCGCCGGAGGTGGCCATCCTCGGCGTCTCGAAGTCGCAGACGAAGCCGCTGTGGGACGGCCAAGCCTTCCAGCCGCGCCTGATGATCCCGCTCTCGCTCTCCTACGACCACCGCGTCATCGACGGCGCCCAGGCGGCGCGCTTCACGGCCTACCTGGCGCAGCTGCTGGCCGACATGCGGAGGGTGCTGCTGTGACCACCATCGTCGCGGTGAAGAAAAACGGCATGGTGGCGATTGCGTCCGACTCGCTGACCACCTTCGGCGACACGCGGCTGGGCCGCCAGTACCAGGGCGAGCACGACAAGATCATCGAGATCGGCGGTTCGTTCATCGGCCTGTGCGGCAGCAGCGCCCACCATCTGGTGATGAGCGCGCTCCTGCCGAAGCTGGAGGACATCAAGCTCGGCAGCCGCATGGAGGTGTACGAAACTTTTCGCCGCCTGCATCCGGTGCTGAAGGAACAGGGCTACCTCAACCCGAAGGAGGACGAGGACGATCCCTACGAGTCCTCGCAGATCACCGCGCTGATCGTAAACGGCACGGGCATCTACGGCGTGTACTCCTACCGCGAGGTGTTCGACTACGAGCGCTTCTGGGCCATCGGCTCGGGGCGCAATTTCGCGCTGGGCGCCATGTATGCCGCCTACGATCGTTGCAGAACGGCAAAGGAAGTGGCCAGGATCGGCGTCATGGCCGGCGCCGAGTTCGACACCGCGACGCAGGGCCCGATCGTCGTGCACGCCGTCAAGCTGAAGAGATCCCGCAAGTGAGCGCCATCCTCGAAGTCCGCGTGCCCGACATCGGCGAGTTCAAGGACGTGCCGGTGATCGGCATAGAAGTCAGTCCCGGCGACACGGTGCAGGCGGAGGATGCGCTCGTCACCCTGGAGTCCGACAAGGCCACCATGGAAGTGCCCTCGCCCGCTTCAGGCATCGTGAAGGAAATCAGGCTGAAGATCGGCGACAAGGTCGCCGAAGGCACGCTGGTGCTGCTGCTGGAGACGGCCGCCGATTCTCCCGCCACCCTCTCCCCCAGCCCCTCTCCCGCCAGCGGGAGAGGGAGCGAATCATCCCCCTTTCCCCCGCGGGGAGAGGGGGCGATCGCCCCGCAGGCCGCCAGCTTCACAGGTCATGCCGACCTCGAAACCGACCTGCTCGTCCTCGGCGCCGGCCCCGGCGGCTACTCCGCCGCCTTCCGCGCCGCCGACCTCGGCCTGAAGACCCTGCTGGTCGAGCGCTACGCCGCGCTCGGCGGCGTCTGCCTCAACGTCGGCTGCATCCCCTCCAAGGCGCTGCTGCACGTCGCCGCAGTGATGGAGGAAGCCGCGCACATGGCGGCGCACGGCGTCAGCTTCGGCCAGCCGCAGATCGACCTCGACAAGCTGCGCGCACACAAGGGCAAGGTGGTGTCCAAGCTCACCCACGGCCTTTCCGGCATGGCGAAGGCACGCAAGGTCGGCATCGTGCGCGGCTACGGCCATTTCCTCGACGCTAACCACCTCGAAGTGGAAATGACGAAAGGCGAGGGGCAGGAGAAGACCGGCGAGAAGCAGGTGATCCGCTTCCAGAAGTGCATCATCGCCGCCGGCAGCAGCGCCGTGCGCCTGCCCTTCCTCCCCGACGACCCGCGCATCGTCGACTCCACCGGCGCGCTGGAGCTGCGCTTCGTGCCGCAGCGCATGCTGGTGATCGGCGGCGGCATCATCGGCCTGGAGATGGCGACGGTGTACTCGGCGCTCGGCGCCAGGGTGGATGTCGTCGAGATGCTCGACGGCCTCATGCAGGGGCCCGACCGCGACCTGGTCAAGGCGTGGGAGAAGCAGAACGCCGGCCGCTTCGGCGCCGTCATGCTGAAGACGAAGACCGTCAAGGTCGAGGCGCTGAAGGAGGGCCTGAAAGTCTGGTTCGAGGGTGAAAAGGCCCCCGCCGAGCCGCAGCTGTACGACATGATCCTGCAATCCGCCGGCCGCAGCCCGAACGGCAGGAAGATCGGCGCCGACAAGGCCGGCGTGGCGGTGGACGAACGCGGCTTCATCGCCGTCGACGGGCAGATGCGCACCAACGTGCCGCACATCTTCGCCATCGGCGACCTGGTCGGCCAGCCGATGCTGGCGCACAAGGCGGTGCACGAGGCCCACGTCGCGGCGGAAGCCGCCGCCGGGCACAAGGCCTTCTTCGACGCCCGCGTGATCCCCGGCGTCGCCTACACCGACCCCGAGGTGGCCTGGGTCGGCCTCGGCGAGGACGAAGCGAAGAAGCAGGGCGTGAAGGTCGGCATCGGCAAGTTCCCCTGGGCCGCCTCAGGCCGGGCGATTGCCAACGGCGCCCATGTTGCGGATGGCGGCTTCACCAAGCTGGTCTTCGACGAAGAGACCCGCCGCATCGTCGGCGGCGGCATCGTCGGCCCCAACGCCGGCGACATGATCGGCGAGATCGCCCTGGCCATCGAGATGGGCGCCGACGCCGTGGACATCGGCAAGACCATCCACCCGCACCCGACCTTGGGCGAATCGATCGGCATGGCGGCCGAGGTGTACGAAGGCACCTGCACCGACCTGCCACCGGCCAGGAAGAAGTAGAATCCCGCCCGACGACAAACAACCGGCAAGCCCAAATGACCCAGGACGAACTCAAGCAGGCGGTGGCGCGCGCCGCCATCGACTACGTGGTGCCCGGCGCCATCATCGGCGTCGGCACCGGCTCGACGGCCAACTGCTTCATCGACGAGTTGGGGAAGATCAAGGAGCGCATCCCCGGCGCGGTGGCCAGCTCGGAAGCCACGGCGCAGCGCCTCGCCGGCCACGGCATCCGGGTGCTCGACCTCAACGACGTGGCCGACCTCCCGGTGTACGTCGACGGCGCCGACGAGATCGACGCCTCGATGGCCATGATCAAGGGCGGCGGCGGCGCGCTGACGCGCGAGAAGATCGTCGCCGCCGTGGCGCGAAAGTTCGTCTGCATCGCCGACGCCTCGAAGCTGGTGCGGACGATGGGCAAGTTCCCCCTGCCGGTGGAAGTCATCCCGATGGCCCGCGCTTATGTGGCGCGCGAGCTGGCGAAGCTCGGCGGCGAGCCGGTGCTGCGCTCAGGCTTCACCACCGACAACGGCAACCTCATCCTCGACGTGAAGGGCCTGACCATCGCCGACCCGCAGGCGCTGGAGACGCGCATCAATTCAATCGTGGGTGTCGTCACCAACGGCCTCTTCGCCCTGCGCGGCGCCGACATCGCCCTGCTCGCCGGCGCGGACGGCGTGAAGACCCTGAAGCGAAGCTGATCGCCGTAGCGCGGGGACTGACTTTTCCGGAAATAAAAAGCCGCGCTTCGAGCGCGGCTTTTTCCCTTCCCGGCGGGGATCAGGGCTTTGGCGGCACGTAGCCCTGCACCTGGTCGGCGCCGGATCCGAAGAAGTGCTTTTGGTTCCGGCCGGCCCTGCGGGCCTTAACGTTCGCTGCGCTCACGCTAGCCTGCACCGAAAGCCGGGCCATGGCGTTTTCAGCTTTTCGGGGGGACATAGCCCTGCACCTGGTCGGCGCCCGCGCCAAAGAAGTGCTTTTCCATCTGCTCGGCGAGGTATTTGCGCGCCTTCGCATCGGCCAGGCTCAGGCGGTTCTCGTTGATCAGCATGGTCTGGAACTTGATCCACTGCTGCCAGGCTTCCTTCGATACATTCTCGAAAATGCGCTTGCCCAGCTCGCCCGGCACCGGCGGAAAATCCATGCCTTCCGCCTCGCGGCCCAGCTTGACGCATTTCACCATGCGGCCCATTGCGATTCCTTTCGTGAGTTGAAACGTCCGCGACAGCGGACGGCATGGCGCATTTTACCCCTTTAGGGCCTGTTGATCTTCATTTGGTCGGTCAAATGAAGATCAACAGGCCCTAGTGCAACTTCGCGCTGCCGAAAACCGCCCAGCGGTTCTTGCCGCTCATCTTGGCCTGGTACATGGCGGAATCGGCGCGGGCGATGATCTCCTCGCTGCTGGCGGCGTGCTTGGGATAGAGGGCGATGCCGAGGCTGGCGGTGAGCCGCACCTCGCGTCCGCTGAACTGGAAGCGCAGGTCGGCGATCTTGCCGCCGACGCGGCGGGCCAGGCCGACCATTTCCTCCTCGTCGGCGTCCGGCGCGAGGATGGCGAACTCGTCGCCGCCGATGCGGAAGAATATCTCGTTGCGGCGCACGATATGCCCGACCTCCTCGGCCAGGCGCACCAGCACGGTGTCGCCGGCCTGGTGGCCGTACTCGTCGTTGATCGGCTTGAAGCCGTCGAGGTCGATGGCGAGCAGTCCGGCGCCGGCCTTGCGCCGCGAGGCATCGGCGATGATGCGCTCGATTTCCTCGTGGAAGCGGCGCCGGTTGTAGAGGCTGGTCAGCGGGTCGCGCTCGGCCAGCCTGATGAGCTGCGCCTCGAGATGCTTCTGGCGCGTGACGTCCTCGTAGATCCAGACGCGGCCGATGAACTGGCCGGGCTTCTCGCCCGGAACCAGGGCAGTAATGTCGGTGACGATGCGCCCATCCTGGAAGTGGATCTCGTGGGGCTCGCTGATATCCCCGCCGGCCAGCACCTCGGCGACGTGGCGGCGGTAGGCGTCGTCCTCGCGGCGCAGGCCGGCGGTGCGGTCGATCAGGCTGCTGTCGCGCACGCCGGTCAGGGTCTCGTCCGGCGGCAGCCGCCATATCTCGCGGCAGGCCTTGTTGATGTAGACGATGCGATGGTTGCCATCCACGAAGAGCACGCCGACGTTCATGACGTTGAGCAGTGCCTCCAGGCGCGAGCGCGCCTCGTTGCTGTGGGTGAGGTAATACTCCTTGAGGGCCTGCGCGCGGCGCAATTCGACGACCGTATCCAGCAGCTTCAGCTCGGCCTCCTTGCGGCCGGAAATGTCGTCGGCGGAAACGCGCAGGCCGAGGTACTCCCCGCTCGGACTGTTGATCGGCTGCCAGTTGAGCACGACCCACACGACGCCGCCATCCTTGCGCTTGAAGCGCACCTCGAAGTTGTCGCCGGTGCTGCCGCGCAGGGCCTTGAGGCCGACCTCCAGCGCCTGCTTCTGGTCCTTCTCGAAGATCAGCATGTCGACCAGGTTGCTCGAGAGCAGGCATTCGAGCGGCGAGTAGCCGGTGACGCGCTCGACCGAGCGGTTGATCCAGATCAGGCGGCCGCGCGGGTTGAACCAGGCCTCGACGCCATAGGTGTAGTCGGCGATGGCATGAAAGCGGGATTCGCTTTTCTTGAGCGCCTCGACGCGCTCGTCGAGGGCCTGCGACATGCGGTTGAAGGCGCGCATCAGCGAGCCGACCTCGTCGTTGCCGCCGTCGATGGGCAGGCGCACGGTATCCTCGCCGCTCTCCAGGGCGTCGACCCCGCGCTGGAGCGCGCGCAGGTTGCGCGTCAGCCAGTAGCCGATCAGCGAGACCAGGATCACCGTCATCAGGAAGGCCAGCCAGCCGATGGCGACGCTTTGCCAGAGCAGTTCGCCGCTGGACTGGCGCAGGAAGCGGGTGTCGATGCCGAAGTGCACGCTGCCGACGGCACGCTCGCCGATATGCAGGAGGGTCATGCCGTCGAAGGTGCGCGCCGCCACCGGCAGTCCGGAGAAGCCGGCCAGCGGCACCGGCAGGGGCTTCGCCGTATCCCAATGTTCCGCCGCGACGACGCGCTGGGCGTCGTCGCGCACGACGAGGTAGCGCATGCCTTCCTGCCCGGCAAGCTGGCGCACCCGCTGCGCCAGCTTGGCATAGTCGCGCTCGGCCAGCGGCGCCGCCAGGGAAATGTTGTGCAGGAGCTGCAGTTCCGCGAGGTGGCGGTCTTCCCGCTCGAGCAAGGCCTTGTCGAGCAGGCGCACGCTGTTCGCCGACAGTCCCCAGAGCATGAGCACGAGAACGAGGCAGGCCGCCGCGACGAGGCGGAAGCGCAGCGATCCGGTCAGGCCCTTGAAGACTTCGAGCATGGGCACTCCTCGACAGGGCCGTTACAAGGTCTTGCCGAGCACCTTGGAACGGCGTTGCCAGTTGTACAGCTCGCGCTTCTCGCGCGGCAGGGAGTCGACGCCGGCTTCCTTGAAGCCGCGCTCGAGGAACCAGTGGGAGGTGCGCGTCGTCAGGACGAACAGCCGCTTCAGTCCGACTTTCCTGGCCCGTTTTTCCATGTACTGCAGCAGCACTTCGCCGTGGCCGGCGCGGCGGTGGTCGGGGTTGACGGCGAGGCAGGCCAGCTCGGCCGCCTTGTCCTTGCTGAACGGATACAGCGCCGCGCAGCCGAGCACCACGCCGTCGTGCTCCAGCACGGAGAAGCGGCCGATCTCCATCTCCAGCCGCTCGCGGCCGCGGCGAACCAGCGTGCCGTCGGCCTCGAGCGGCGCGATCAGGCCGACGATGGCGGCAACGTCGTCGATGGTCGCCTCGCGCAGCCGCGCCAGCGGGTCGCGCGTGACGATGGTGCCGACGCCCTCGTGGGTGAACAATTCGAGCAGCAGGCCGCCGTCGATGTCGCGGTCGATGAGGTGGGCGCGCTTGACGCCGGCGCGGGTGGCACGCATGCAGCAGGGCAGGTAGAGGCCGAGGTCCTCGGTCAGGCGCTTCGGCTTCTTCAGCAGCTGCGCCGCCTCGTCGGCGGTGATCGCCTCGACCAGCCGGCCGCGGCCGTCGGTGACGCCGGGCGCATCGCAGAGGAAGATCAGCTTCTCGGCCTGCAGGGACACGGCGACCGCCTCGGCGACTTCCTCCATGCTGAGGTTGAAGATCTCGCCGGCCGGCGAGACGCCGATCGGGCTGATCAGCACGACGTTCTTCTGGTCGAGGTCGGCGCTGATCTCCTCGGCGACGATCTTGCGCACGGCGCCCGTGAACTGGTAGTCGACGCCGTCGACCACGCCGACCGGCTTGGCGGTGATGAAGTTGCCGCCGGTCACGCGCATGTAGGCGCCGGCCATCGGTGTATTCGGCAGCCCTTGCGAGAGCAGCGCCTCGATTTCCAGGCGCGTGACGCCCATCGCCGACTTGACGCACTCCAGCGCCTCGGCGTCGGTGACGCGCAGGCCCTTGTGGTACCTCGCCTTGAGTCCGCGCCGCGCCAGCTCCGCCTCGATCTGCGGCCGCGCGCCGTGCACCAGCACGAGACGGATGCCGAGCGCGGCCAGCAGGTTGCAGTCCTGCGCCAGCGCCTGGGCGAGCGCACCTTGCGCCACCTCGCCGCCGAAACCGATGACGAAGGTGCGGCCGCGGAAGGCGTGAATGTAGGGTGCCGCCTGGCGGAACCAGGAGACGTATTGCCGCGGCGATTCGGGCGCTGTCATGTCACGTTACCCAGAAAATATGTGAAGCAGCCTGGCCAAGCCAATGTTTTACATGGATTTTAGACCAGGAAAACGGCGCGAAGGCGGAAATATTTCACACCGCCGTACCGCTGTGCCCGATATTTCCGCCTTTCGTCGGCAGCTTCATTCCTCGAGCGCCGCCTCGAGGCGCTCGACGAGGGTCTTCAGCACCTTGATGCGGGCGTGCAGCTTGTCGTTGGCCTCGACCAGGGTCCACGGCGCGATCTCGGTGCTGGTGCGGTCGATCATGTCGCAGACGGCATTCTCGTAGGCATGCCATTTCTTGCGGTTGCGCCAGTCCTCTTCGGTGATCTTGAAGCGCTTGAAGCGGGTCTTCTCGCGTTCCTTGAAGCGCTTCAGCTGCTCCTCGGCGGTGATGGCAAGCCAGAACTTGGCGACGATGGCGCCGTTCCTGACGAGTTGGTCCTCGAAGTCGTTGATCTCGGCATAGGCGCGCATCCAGTCGGCTTCTTCGGCGAAACCCTCGACCCGCTCGACCAGCACGCGACCGTACCAGGAGCGGTCGAAGATGGCGATGCGGCCGGTACGCGGCGCGTGGCGCCAGAAGCGCCACAGGTAGGGCTGGGCGCGCTCCTCCTCGCTCGGCGCGGCGATCGGCACGATGCCGTACTGGCGCGCATCCAGCGAGCCGGTGATGCGGCGGATGCTGCCGCCCTTGCCGGCCGCATCCGACCCCTCGAAGACGACGATCAGGGAGCGCTGCCTGAACTTCGGGTGGCGCGAGAGCAGGTTGAGGTGTCCCTGGTACTTCTCCAGCTCCTTGTCGAACTTCTTCTTGGTCAGCGCCAGCTTCATGTTCAGCGTGTTGATCAGGTCGCGCCCGCTCATCGACGGCGGCGGCGGCGCGCTGAAGGCGGCGCGGCGCACGCCCTTCTTCTCCTGGTCGACGCGCTTCCGCATGGCATCGAGCAGGATCTTCGCCACGGTCAGCGAGCGGTAGTGCTCGTCGGCCCCCTCGACGACGATCCACGGCGCCACGCCGGTGCTGGTGTGGCGCAGGGCGTGCGCGGAGACCGTGCTGAAGCGGTCGTAGATCTTGAAGTGGTCCCAGTCGGCCTGGGTGACGCGCCAGCGCGTGTCCTTGTCCCTTTCCAGCGCCTTGAGGCGCTTCTTCTGCGCGTCCTTGGAGAGGTGGAACCAGAACTTGAGGATCAGCGCGCCCTCGTCGGCGAGCATCTGCTCGAAGCGGTTGATTTCCTCGAGGGACTGGTCGAAATCGGCGTTCTTGGTCTTTTTCATGACCCGGTTGACGATCGGGTCGGTGTACCAGTTGCCGAAGAGGATGCCGATCTTGCCCCGCGGCGGCAGCGCCCGCCAGAAGCGCCACATGAAGGGCCGCTCGCGCTCCTCGTCGGAGGGCGGCGGAAAGGCGTGGGTCTGGATGTGGCGCGGGTCCATCCAGGCGTTGAGGAGGTTCACCGTCTCGCCCTTGCCGGCGCCGTCGACGCCGTTGATGAGGATGATGACGGGAAATTTTTTCAGTTCGCCGACGTCGAACTGCGCGTCGAGCAGGTCGGCGCGCAGCTTCGGCGCCTGCCGGTCGTAGGTCTTCTTGTCGATCTTGTGTCCCAGTTCCGCCGATTCGAACATTGACGTTCTCCCCCAGATCACAAATCCCCGTGCAGCGCGCCCAGCGCCGCCAGCGCGGCCGGACCCGCCGTTTCCGTGCGCAGGACGCGCGGGCCGAGCGAAAGGTCCGCGAACCCCGCCAGCCGCGCCGCCGACACCTCCTCGGCGTCCAGCCCGCCTTCCGGCCCGACCAGCAACAGGAAGCGCGTGCCGGCCAGATCGCGCGGCCGACGCCCCGCCTGCGGCGAGAGCAGCAGCCTTGCATATTCATTGTCCCGCCCCAATTGCCCGAGCCATTGCCGCAGATCAAGAATCGGCGCGATTTCCGGCACGCGGTTGCGCCCGCACTGCTCGCACGCCGATGCCGCCACCTGCCGCCAGTGCGCGAGGCGGCGCGCCGCACGCTCGCCCGAAAGACGCACCACGCTGCGCGCCGCCGCCAGCGGCTGGAGACGCACAACGCCCAGCTCGACGGCCTTCTGCACGACCCAGTCCATCTTGTCGCCGGCGGGCAGCGCCTGCGCCAGGACGAGCTCGAGCGGCGACTCGCGCTCGACGTCGCGCCATGCGCCGAGGCGCACGCGCACGGCCCGCCCGGCCTCGGCGAGGCTGCCGGGGTACTCGCCGCCCTCGCCGTTGAAGAGCGTGACGGCATCGCCGGGGCCGAGGCGCAGCACGCGCAGGGCGTGGTGCGCGGCGCCCGGCGGCAGCTCGGCGAGGCTGTCCGGCGCCAGCGGCTGCGGGCAGAAGAAGCGCGGAATCATCGTGCTATTATTCCGCAGCCTCCGGATTTTTTCACATTGTCATGGTCAGCCTCACCACGCCCGTCTGCGACTTCGGCTGGACAGCCCCCGATTTCGACCTGCCGGGCACCGACGGCCGCCGCCACGGCCTCGCCAGCAGCCGCGGCCCGAACGGCCTGCTGGTGATGTTCATCTGCAACCACTGCCCTTACGTCAAGGCGGTGCTCGAGCGCATCGTGCGCGACTGCCGCGAGCTGCGCGGCCACGGCATCGGTTCGATCGCCGTCATGTCGAACGACCCGACCGACTACCCGGAGGATTCCTGGGACCGGATGGTGCGCATCGCAGAGGCGATGGACTTCCCCTTTCCCTACGTGCTCGACGAGACGCAGGCGGTGGCGAAAGCCTACGGCGCGGTGTGCACGCCGGATTTCTTCGGCTTCGACGCCCGGCTCGGGCTGCAGTACCGCGGCCGCCTCGACGCCTCGCGGAAAGAGTCAGTCCCGGCGGCACGGCGCGACCTCTTCGAGGCCATGCTGCAGGTGGCGCGAACGGGCAATGGGCCGCGCGAGCAGATCCCCGGCATGGGCTGCTCGATCAAATGGAAGGATGAAGCACGGTGAACTCGCCCTGGTACGAACTCGCTGCGGCAGTCACCCAGGTGGTGCGCGAGGTCGCCGCCCAGGTGGTGATGCCGCGCTACCTGCAGGTGGTGCGCGAGCACAAGGCCGACGGCACCATCTTCACGGAAGTCGACATCGCCGCCCAGCGCGCGCTGGCCGAGCGGCTGCAGCGCCTGCGCGAGCGCCCGATGCTGGGCGAGGAAGAAATGGGCGAGGCCGAGCAGCACCGGCTCTGGAACGAAGGTGCCGAGGGGCTGTGGGTGGTCGACCCCATCGACGGCACCACCAATTTCGTCGCCGGCCTGCCCTTCTTCGCCATCTCGGTGGCTTATTTCGTCGAAGGCCGCGCCGTCGTCGGCGTGGTCTACAACCCGGCGACGCGCGAGATGTTCTTCGCTTCGCGCGGCGGCGGCGCCATCATGAACGGCCTGCGCCTGCCGCTGCGGGCGCCGGCGGCCAGCCTCGCCGAGTGCGTCGCCGGCGTCGACTTCAAGCGCATCCCGAAGAAGCTCGGCGACGACCTCGCCACGCGGCCGCCCTACTATTCGCAGCGCAACTTCGGCTGCAGCACCCTGGAATGGGCCTACGCCGCCGCCGGCCGCCTCGACCTCCTGCTGCACGGCGGGCAGAAGCTGTGGGACTACGCCGCCGGCCGCCTGATCCTGGAAGAAGCCGGCGGGCGCATGTGCACCCTGAAGAAGGACGACTTCGACGCCGACGACCTGTGGAAGCGCTCGGTCATCGCCGCGGTCGACCCGCAGCTTTTCGCGGCCTGGCGCGACTGGATCCGCTCGCGGCGCTAGCCGTCGGAACCTCTTTCGGCGGCTCGTCCAGTCCGCCGCTCTCCTTCAGCAGGAACTGGCGGAAGGCCTCCGCCGCCGGCAGCAGGCGCTTCTCGGCGCGATGCACCACGAACCAGTGGCGCCTGAGCGGCGTGCCCGTGACGTTGAGACGGGCGATGTGGCCGGTGGCCAGCTCGAGCACGATGGTGCGCTCCGAGATGAAGGAGATGCCCATGCCGGCCATCACCGCCTGCTTGATGGTCTCGTTGCTGGTCATCTCGACGGTGCGCTGCGGCACCACGCCGTTCTCCGCCAGGAAGCGCTCCATCGCCGCCCGCGTGCCGGAACCGGGCTCGCGCAGCAGGAAGCTCTCCCCGGCCAGCTGCTTCGGTGCGATGCGCTTCGCCTCCGCCAGCGGATGGTCGGGCGCCGCGACGAACACCAGCGGGTTCTCGGCGAAGGGCTCCGAGACCGTCTCCAGCTCCTGCGGCGGCCGTCCCATGATGGCGAGGTCGATGTCGTTGTCGACCAGCTGCTGCACGATCTCGCCGCGGTTGTGCACGCCGAGGCGCAGCTCGACCTCCGGGTGCATCTGGCGGAAGGCCGTCAGCAGGCGCGGCGCGAAGTACTTGGCGGTGGACACCACGCCGATGTTCAGGCGCCCGCCGCGCAGGCCCTTCATGGCCAGCAGCGCCTCCTCGGCCTCGCGCAGCTGCTGGGCGACGACGCGGGCATGGCGCGCCAGCTCCTCGCCGGCCTCGGTGAGGAAGACGCGCTTGCCGACCTGCTCGGTGAGCGGCAGGCCGGCCGCCTCCTCCAGGCTCCTCACCTGCATGGAGACCGCCGGCTGGGTCAGGTGCAACTCGTCGGCGGCGCGCGAGAACGACAGGTGGCGCGCCACCGCCTCGAAAATCTTCAGCTGGCGCAGGGTCAGGTGCATGGGCGGCCTCATTCCATAAGCAATAGCGCAAGATTACCATAATAAACATTTAGTTCACCTTATGGATAATCGGGCATACAGTGCGCCCATACCAACGCGACCGCAACTGAAGGAGAGCACATGGACCAGTCGAACCGCTACGCCGACCTGAGCCTCAGGGAAGAAGACCTCGTCAAGGGCGGCAAGCACATTCTTTGCGCCTACAAGATGAAGCCGAAGGCCGGCTACGGCTATCTCTCGGCCGCCGCCCACTTCGCCGCCGAGTCGTCCACCGGCACCAACGTCGAGGTCAGCACCACCGACGAGTTCACCAAGGGCGTCGACGCCCTGGTCTACCACATCGACGAGGCGGCCGAAGAGATGCGCATCGCCTATCCGATCGATCTCTTCGACCGCAACGTCATCGACGGCCGCATGATGATCGTCTCCTTCCTGACGCTGACCATCGGCAACAACCAGGGCATGGGCGACATCGAGTACGCCAAGATGGTCGACTTCTACATGCCCGAGCGCGCCATCCAGCTCTTCGACGGCCCGGCCAAGGACATCTCCGACCTGTGGCGCATCCTCGGCCGCCCGGTCAGGGACGGCGGCTACATCGCCGGCACCATCATCAAGCCGAAGCTCGGCCTGCGCCCGGAGCCCTTCGCCAAGGCCGCCTACCAGTTCTGGCTCGGCGGCGACTTCATCAAGAACGACGAGCCGCAGGGCAACCAGGTCTTCGCGCCGATGAAGCAGACCATCCCGCTGGTCTACGACGCCATGAAGCGCGCCATGGACGAGACCGGCCAGGCGAAGATCTTCTCCGCCAACATCACCGCCGACGACCACTACGAGATGCTCGCCCGCGGCGAGTACATCCTCGAGGCCTTCGGCCCCGACGCCGACAAGGTGGCCTTCCTGGTCGACGGCTATGTCGGCGGCCCCGGCATGGTCACCACCGCCCGCCGCCGCTTCCCCAACCAGTACCTGCACTACCACCGCGCCGGCCACGGCGCCGTCACCTCGCCGCAGTCGAAGCGCGGCTACACCGCCTACGTGCTGGCCAAGATGAGCCGCCTGCAGGGCGCCTCGGGCATCCACGTCGGCACCATGGGCTACGGCAAGATGGAAGGCGAGAAGGACGACCGCGCCATCGCCTACATCATCGAGCGCGACGAGTACCAGGGCCCGGCCTACAACCAGAAGTGGTACGGCATGAAGCCGACCACGCCGATCATCTCCGGCGGCATGAACGCGCTGCGCCTGCCCGGCTTCTTCGAGAACCTCGGCCACGGCAACGTCATCAACACCGCCGGCGGCGGCTCCTACGGCCACATCGACTCCCCGGCCGCCGGCGCCCTCTCGCTGCGCCAGGCCTACGACTGCTGGAAGGCCAAGGCCGACCCGATCGAGTGGGCGAAGAGCCACAAGGAATTCGCCCGCGCCTTCGAGTCCTTCCCGCAGGACGCCGACACGCTCTACCCGGGATGGCGCGACAAGCTCAAAGGTCACAAGTAATCCGTTTACCAGTCGGATTACCGGTTCGCCCCTGACCCGCAAGGGCAGGGGCATTTTTACTTCCGGAGGACGCCATGAGCACTGCGAACATCGAGCAGTACCGCATCGCCAAGGAACCCTTCTACCAGCCGCAGGGCGACGAGGTGGCGCTGTACGAGGCCGCCTACGCCGCGCGCCTGCCGGTGATGCTGAAGGGACCGACCGGCTGCGGCAAGAGCCGCTTCGTCGAGCACATGGCCTGGAAGCTCGGGCGGCCCCTGATCACCGTCGCCTGCAACGAGGACATGACCGCCTCGGACCTGGTCGGCCGCTACCTGCTCGACCGCGACGGCACGCGCTGGCTGGACGGACCGCTCACCGTCGCCGCGCGCATCGGCGCCATCTGCTATCTCGACGAGATCGTCGAGGCGCGCCAGGACACCACCGTGGTGATCCACCCCCTCACCGACCACCGCCGCACGCTGCCGCTCGACAAGAAGGGCGAGGTGGTCGCCGCCCATCCCGATTTCCAGCTGGTGATCTCCTACAACCCCGGCTACCAGTCGCTGATGAAGGACCTCAAGCAGTCCACCAAGCAGCGCTTCGCCGCCTTCGACTTCGACTACCCCGAGCCGGGACTGGAGGCGCAGATCGTCGCGCGCGAGACCGGCATCGACGCGGAGACGGCCGGCCGCCTGGTGAAACTCGCCGGGGCGGCGCGCAACCTGAAGGGCCACGGCCTCGCCGAGGGCGTGTCGACGCGCCTGGTCGTCTACGCCGCCCAGCTCATCCGCCGCGGCGTCGCCCCGCGCGCCGCCTGCCGCACGGCGATGGCGCGGCCGATCACCGACGACGCCGACATCCGCGCCACGCTCGACCACGCGGTCGACGCGATCTTCGCCTAAAAGTCAGTCCCCACGGCACGGCGAATCCATGGCCACGCACGGCGCCGTCGATGCAAGAAAGCGTGCAATGCATCATCCGCAGGTGCAGGCCTGGTGGCGCGAGATGGACTGCGGCTTCACGCCGGTGGCCGACGTCTTCGAGGAATGCCTCTACGAGGCGCTGACCGCCTTCTCGAAACGGGAGATGGACGACTACGTGGCGGCGGCGAAAACGCTCAGCCGCCTCGGCCGCGGACCGGAGCCGGTGCTGGCCTTCCTCGAGGCCTGGCCCTCGGCGGCGGCCGCTGTCGGCACCGCCGCGCTGGAGGACGTCATGGCCACGGCGCGCGCCCTGCAGGCCTCGCCCAACGGACACGCCATCGCGCCCCTGCTGCAGACGCTGGCGCCGGTGGCGCGCCGCCTCGCCTCGCGCGAGCAGCTGGCCTTCTATCTCGACATCGCGCGCGAGCTGATGGCGCGCACTACCGGCTCCATCCACGGCCGCCACGCCACCCTCGCCAGCCCCGGCCTGCCGGTCTTCTTCCGCCAGGCGCCGCAGCTCGTCGAGCAGTTGCCGATGGCCGGGCTGAAGAACTGGGTCGACTACGGCATCCGCCACTACGGCGACCATCCGCAGCAGCAGGAGGACTATTTCAAGCTGGCGCTCGCAGACAGCCGCGCCGTGCTCCAGCGCGAGCGCCACGGCACGCTGTTCGCCGACGCCGAGCGCCGCCTCGACCTGTATCTGCGCGCGCTGTGGCGCGACCCGCAGCCGCTGATTCCCTACTCCAACGCCTACCACGCGCTGCGCCGGATCGTGCCCTACTACGACGGGCTCGGCATGCGCTTGCCCGACGTCTACGACGCGCGCGCCGGCGTCAGCGGCCTCGACCGCTACCGCGCGACGCTGGCGCACATGGCCGGCCATCGGCGCTGGTCGTCGCCGCAGATCGCCGACAACTGGAGCCCCTTCCAGCGCCTCGCCGTCGAGTTCCTCGAGGATGCGCGCATCGACTGGCTGCTGATGCGCGAGTATCCGGGCCTCGCCCCGGTTTTGCTCGCCCTGCATCCGCGGCCGGTCGAGGGCGCCTGCGACCCGGAGACCGCGTCCTGCCTGCGCCACCGCCTGGCCATGCTCTCGCGCGCCTGCCTCGACGCAAACCACGGCTACGCCGACGCCGTCCTGAATGAAACCGTCGCCGCCTTCCATGCGGCGCTCGCCGAGGGCCCTTCCAGCACGGCGCAGATGGCGCAACTCGCGCTCGCCTGGGTGGCGCGCACGCGGCGCCCGAGCGACCAGCTGCCGCGCATCCATTTCGACGACACGGTGGTCGACTACCGCGACGACAACCGCCAGCTGTGGGCCTTCATCGAGGAGGGCGACGAGGAGGAGGCCTTCGACACGCGCAAGGAGACGCGCGAGGCGGAGGCGCCGCAAGGCCTGCCGCCGCGCCACTATCCCGAGTGGGACCAGGTCAGCGAGTCCTACCGCCCGGACTGGGTCAGCCTCTACGAAGCGCTGCACCCGGCCGGCGAGGCGGCGAAGATCGACCGCCTGCTGGACAAGCACGCCGCGCTGGCCCGCCGCCTGATGCGCCTGCTCGACCTCATCAAGCCGCAGAACAAGCAGCGCATCCGCTACCAGGAGGACGGCTCCGAGCTCGACCTCGACGTCGCCATCCGCTCGCTGATCGACTTCAGGAGCGGCGTCACGCCCGACCCGCGCATCAACATGAGCCACCGCAGCAGCGGCCGCAGCATCGCCGTGCTGCTGTTGCTCGACCTGTCGGAATCGCTCAACCAGAAGGTCGCCGGCGGCGAGCAGACGGTGCTGGAGCTGTCGCAGGAGGCGGTATCGCTGCTGGCCCTGGCCATCGAGGGACTGCGCGACCCCTTCGCCATCGCCGGCTTCCATTCCAACACCCGCCACGAGGTGCGCTACCTGCACATCAAGGGCTTCTCCGAGCGCTGGGACGACACGGTGAAGGGGCGGCTCGCCGCCGCCGGCGCCGGCTGGTCGACGCGCATGGGGGCGGCGCTGCGCCACGCCGGGGCGGCCTTGGCCCAGCGCCAGGCCGACAAGCGGCTGCTGCTGCTGCTCACCGACGGCGAGCCGGCCGACATCGACGTGCGCGACCCCGGCCACCTGCATGCCGACGCCAGGAAGGCCGTCGGCGAGCTGGCCGCCCAGGGCGTCGACACCTTCTGCCTCAGCCTCGACCCGAAGGCCGACGACTACGTGCAGGGGATTTTCGGCAAGCGCCACCTGGTGCTGGACCGGGTGGAGCAGCTGCCGGAGAAGCTGCCGCTGCTGTACATGGCACTCACCAAGTAAGTATCAGAGTTCTCTTATTCGTTCCATAACAAATTTTGAATGGAACTTATGCATCGCCCCGATTACAGTCCCGCTATCGTCGGCCGCTTCGCCTCGACACCTGCACAGATGCCCGCGGCCGCCCAAGAATTCAAACACTCAGCAAGGGGTTAGCCATGTCCGCCAAGCATCCCGTCATCGCCATCACCGGCTCGTCCGGCGCCGGCACCTCCACGGTGAAGCGGTCGTTCGAGCACATCTTCCGCCGCGAGAGCATCCTCTCCGCCGTCATCGAGGGCGACAGCTTCCACAAGTACGATCGCGAGGAGATGAAGAAGGCCATCCAGGCCTCCGAGAAGGCCGGCGTCTGCGAGCACATCAGCCACTTCGGCCCGGAAGCCAACCTGTTCGAGGACCTGGAAGCGCTGTTCAAGGCCTACGGCGAGACCGGCACCGGCAGGCGCCGCTATTACCTGCACAACGAGCAGGAAGCCGAGCCGTGGCAGCAGAAGCCGGGCACCTTCACGCCCTGGGAAGACCTGCCCCTGGGCACCGACTGCCTGTTCTACGAGGGCCTGCACGGCGGCGTCAAGACCGACACGGTGGATGTCGCCCGCCAGACCGACCTGCTGGTCGGCGTCGTGCCGACGGTGAACCTCGAGTGGATCCAGAAGATCCACCGCGACACCAGCACGCGCGGCTACTCGGTCGAGGCGGTGACGCAGACCATCCTGCGCCGCATGTACGACTATGTGCACTACATCACGCCGCAGTTCTCGCGCACCCACATCAACTTCCAGCGCGTGCCGGTGGTGGACACCTCCAACCCCTTCGTCGCCCGCGACATCCCGACCCTCGACGAATCCTTCGTGGTGATCCGCTACCGCGATCCGCACGGCGTGGACTTCCCCTACCTGCTGACGATGATCCACGATTCCTTCATGTCGCGGCCGAACTGCATCGTCGTGCCCGGCGGCAAGATGGAGCTGGCCATGCAGCTGGTCCTCACCCCGCTGATCCTGCAGCTCATGGAGAAGCGCAAGAAGGCCTGAGGCCATCCGCCGAACTACCAAAATCACCCCGTTTGGAAGATAATTTGCGGTCTTCCGGCGGGCATCGCAAAATTTCAAGGGGAAACTGATGTCCATCCAGAGTGCCACTTTCAGCGATTACGAGCATCCCATGTTCAACAACCTGACCAGCGCCATCCGCGCCCTCGCCATGGACGCCGTCGAGAAGGCCAAGTCCGGCCACCCCGGCGCCCCGATGGGCATGGCGGAAATCGCCGAGGTGCTGTGGAACCACCACCTCAAGCACAACCCGGCCAACCCGAAGTGGGCCGACCGCGACCGCTTCGTGCTGTCCAACGGCCATGGCTCGATGCTGCTCTACGCCCTGCTGCACCTGACCGGCTATGACGTCACGATGGACGACATCAAGGCCTTCCGCCAGCTGCACTCGAAGACGCCGGGGCATCCCGAGTACGGCTACACGCCGGGCGTCGAGACCACCACGGGGCCCCTCGGCCAGGGCATCACCAACGCCGTCGGCATGGCCATGGCGGAGAAGCTGCTCGCCGCCGAGTTCAACCGGCCCGGCCACGAGATCGTCGACCACCGCACCTGGGCCTTCCTCGGCGACGGCTGCCTGATGGAAGGCATCTCGCACGAAGCCTGCTCGCTCGCCGGCACCTGGGGCCTGGGCAAGCTGACCGCCTTCTGGGACGACAACGGCATTTCCATCGACGGCCATGTCGAGGGCTGGTTCACCGACGACACGCCGAAGCGCTTCGCCGCCTACGGCTGGCAGGTGATCGCCGACGTAAACGGCCACGATCCCGAGTCCCTCCACGCCGCCATCGAGAAGGCCAAGGCGGAGACCTCGCGGCCGACCCTGATCTGCTGCAAGACGCGCATCGGCATGGGCGCCCCCACCAAGGCCGGCAGCCACGACGTGCATGGCGCGCCGCTGGGCGACGCCGAGATCGCCGCCGCCCGCCCGCACATCGGCTGGGTCTTCCCGCCCTTCGAGATTCCGCAGGAAGTCTACGAAGCCTGGGATGCGCGCAAGAAGGGCGCCGCCGCCGAAGCCGCGTGGCAGCATCGGTTCGAGCGCTACGCCGGGGCCTATCCGGAACTGGCTGCCGAATACCAGCGCCGCATGGCCGGCGAGCTGCCCGCCGGCTGGACCGATCACGCGAAAAAGGCCATCGCCGCCGCCAACGAAAAGGGCGAGACCGTCGCCACGCGCAAGGCCTCGCAGATCGCCATCAACGCCCTGGCGCCGGCCCTGCCCGAGTTCGTCGGCGGCTCGGCCGACCTGACCGGCTCGAACCTGACCAACTGGAGCGGCTGCAAGCACGTCTCCGGCCGCACCCCCGGCAACTACATCTCCTACGGCGTGCGCGAGTTCGGCATGTCGCACATCATGAACGGCATGGCGCTGCACGGCGGCGTGCTGCCCTTCGGCGGCACCTTCCTGATGTTCTCGGAGTACGCCCGCAACGCCATCCGCATGTCGGCGCTGATGAAGCAGCGCGTCATCTACGTGTTCACCCACGACTCGATCGGCCTCGGCGAGGACGGTCCGACGCACCAGCCGGTGGAGCAGACCGCCACCCTGCGCATGCTGCCGAACCTCGACGTCTGGCGACCCTGCGACACCGTCGAGACGATGGTGGCCTGGACGCAAGCGGTGGAAAAACGCGGCGGCCCGACCGCGCTGTGCCTGTCGCGCCAGAACCTGCCCTTCGTCAAGCGCGACGCCGCCCAGATCGCCGCCATCGCGAAAGGCGGCTACGTTATTTCCGAGGCGCAGGGCAAGGCCCGGGCGGCGATCATCGCCACCGGCTCGGAAGTCGATCTCGCGCTTAAGGCGCAGGCGGCACTGGCGCAGGAAGGCGTCGCCGTGCGCGTCGTCTCGATGCCCAACACCAGCGCCTTCGACCGCCAGGACGCCGCCTACAAGGAAGGCGTGCTGCCGAAGGGCCTGCCGCGCGTCGCCGTCGAGGCGGGCGTCACGGACGGCTGGTACAAGTACGTCGGACTGGACGGCAAGGTGATCGGCCTCGACCGCTTCGGCGAGTCGGCCCCGGCCGGCGTGCTGTTCAAGGAATTCGGCTTCACCGTGGAGAATGTGGTGAAGACGGTGAAATCGGTTCTGTAATTTCTTTCAGGAGATCACCTCATGACTATCAAAGTCGGCATCAACGGTTTCGGTCGCATCGGCCGCATGGCCTTCCGCGCCATCGCCAAGGACTTCCCCGAGATCGAAGTCGTCGCCATCAACGACCTGCTCGAACCCGGCTATCTGGCCTACATGCTGCAGTACGACTCGGTGCATGGCCGCTTCAACGGCAGCATCGCGGTCGAGGGCAGCAACCTCGTCGTAAACGGCAGGAAGATCCGCCTGACCGCCGAGAAGGATCCCGCCAACCTGAAGTGGAACGAGGCCGGCGCCGACATCGTCATCGAATCCACCGGCTTCTTCCTGACCAAGGACACCTGCCAGAAGCACCTCGACGCCGGCGCCAAGAAGGTCGTGCAGACGGCGCCCTCGAAGGACGACACGCCGATGTTCGTCTATGGCGTGAACCACGAGAAATACGCCGGCGAGAAGATCGTCTCCGCCGCCTCCTGCACCACCAACTGCCTGGCCCCCGTCGCCAAGGTGCTGCACGAGAACTGGGGCATCAAGCGCGGCCTGATGACCACCGTGCATGCCGCCACGGCGACGCAGAAGACCGTCGACGGCCCTTCGGCCAAGGACTGGCGCGGCGGCCGCGGCATTCTCGAGAACATCATCCCGTCCTCGACCGGCGCCGCCAAGGCCGTCGGCGTGGTGCTGCCCGAGCTCAACAAGAAGCTCACCGGCATGGCCTTCCGCGTGCCGACCTCCGACGTCTCGGTGGTCGACCTCACCGTCGAGCTCGCCAAGGAAGCCGACTACAAGGATATCTGCAAGGCCATGAAGGCCGCCTCCGAGGGCCCGCTGAAGGGCGTGCTCGGCTACACCGAGGACAAGGTCGTCGCCACCGACTTCCGCGGCAACCCCAACGCCTCCATCTTCGACGCCGAGGCCGGCATCGCCCTGGACAAGACCTTCGTCAAGGTCGTCGCCTGGTACGACAACGAGTACGGCTACACCTGCAACATGCTGCAATTCGTCAGGCACGTCGCAAAATAAAGGCATTCACCACGGCGGGCACGGCGACACGGCGGAAAACGATTCCGAACTTCGCCGTGTCGCCGTGATCGCCGCGGTCAAAGGATTTCCGTCATGAAGTTCAAGAAACTCACCGATTTCGACCTCGCCGGCAAGCGCGTCTTCATCCGCGCCGACCTCAACGTGCCGGTGAAGGACGGCAGGGTCACCTCCGACGCCCGCATCACCGCCTCCATGCCGACCATCGCGCACTGCCTGAAGGCCGGCGCCAAGGTGATGGTCACTTCCCATCTCGGCCGCCCCGAGGAGGGCGTGTTCACCGAGGAGAACTCGCTCAAGCCGGTGGCCGACGTGATGGCCGCCAAGCTCGGCCGCCCGGTCCGCCTCATCCGCGATTGGGTCGACGGCGGTTTCGAGGTCGGCGCCGGCGAAGTGGTGCTGCTGGAGAACTGCCGCTTCAACAAGGGCGAGAAGAAGAACGCCGAGGCGACGGCGAGGAAGTACGCCGCGCTGTGCGACCTCTTCGTCATGGACGCCTTTGGCACCGCCCACCGCGCCGAGGGCAGCACCTACGGCATCGCCCAGTTCGCCCCGGCGGCCTGCGCCGGCCTGCTGGTGGCCGAGGAGCTGGAGGCCCTCTCCAAGGCCCTGCTCGCCCCGGCCCGCCCGATGGTCGCCATCGTCGGCGGCTCCAAGGTATCGACCAAGCTGACCGTGCTCGAGTCGCTTGCCGAGAAGGTCGACCAGCTGGTGGTCGGCGGCGGCATCGCCAACACCTTCCTCAAGGCCACCGGCAAGGAAGTCGGCAAATCGCTGTGCGAGGCCGACCTGGTGCCGACGGCACAGGCGCTGATGGAGAAGATGGCCAGGCGCGGCGCCACCATTCCGGTGGCCGTCGATGTCGTCTGCGGCAAGCAGTTCGACGCCGCCGAGCCGGCCGTGCTGAAGGACGCCGGCAATGTGGCCGACGACGACATGATCTTCGACATCGGGCCGAAGAGCACCCAGGAGCTGGTCGACATCATCATGAAGGCGGGCACCGTGGTGTGGAACGGCCCGGTCGGCGTCTTCGAGTTCGACCAGTTCGGCGAGGGCACGAAAAGAATCGCCGCGGCCATCGCCGCGACCAAGGCCTTCACCCTGGCCGGCGGCGGCGACACCATCGCCGCCATCCAGAAATACGGCATCTACGACAAGGTCTCCTACATCTCGACGGCCGGCGGCGCCTTCCTCGAGTTCCTCGAGGGCAAGACCCTGCCCGCGGTGGACATCCTCGAACAACGGGCGAAAGGGTGAAATCCCTTAACCACAGAGGCACAGAGACACGGAGGTTTTCTGTTTCGTTTTCTCTGTGCCTCTGTGTCTCCGTGGTGAAAGGCTCTTAATGCAGCGCTCGACGAAGATCGTCGCCACCCTCGGCCCGGCCTCCTCCGAAACCGGCGTCCTCACCCGCATGATCCAGGCGGGCGTCGACGTCGTCCGCCTGAACTTCTCCCACGGCACGCACGACGACCACCGCCGGCGTGTCGAGCTGGTGCGCGACTGCGTGCGCCACGTCGGCCGCACCGTCGGCATCATGGTCGACCTGCAGGGCCCGAAGATCCGCGTCGGCAAGTTCGCCGAGGGCAAGGTCGAGCTGGCCAACGGCGCGCCCTTCATCCTCGACGCCGCATGCACGCTGGGCGACGCCACGCGCGTCGGCCTCGACTACCCGGAACTGGTGGACGACGTCACGCCGGGCGCCGTGCTGCTGCTCGACGACGGCCGCCTGGTGCTCGACGTGGAGTCGATCCAGGGCCGCGAAATCCACTGCCGCGTGCGCGTCGGCGGCACGCTGTCGAACAACAAGGGCATCAACCGCCAGGGCGGCGGCCTTTCCGCCCCGGCCCTGACCGACAAGGACAAGGACGACATCAGGCTGGCGGCGGAATTCAACGCCGACTACGTCGCCGTGTCCTTCCCGAAGTCCGGCGCCGACATCCGCCAGGCGCGCGAGCTGCTCGCCGCCGCCGGCTCGAATGCCCAGATCATCGCCAAGATCGAGCGCACCGAGGCCATCGGCGCGCTGGAGGAAATTCTCGAGGCCTCCGACGCCATCATGGTGGCGCGCGGCGACCTCGCCGTGGAAGTCGGCGACGCCGCCGTGCCGGCCCTGCAGAAACGCATGATCCGCGTCGCCCGCGAGCACAACAAGGTCGCCATCACCGCCACGCAGATGATGGAGTCGATGATCTCCAGCCCGGTGCCGACCCGCGCCGAAGTCTCCGACGTCGCCAACGCCGTGCTCGACGGCACCGACGCCGTCATGCTTTCGGCGGAAACGGCCGCCGGCAAGTACCCGGTGGAGACCATCGAGGCGATGGCGCGCATCTGCGTCGAGGCGGAGAAGTCCGAGGAGATCACCCTCGACAAGCATTTCCTCGACCGGGTGTTCACCCGCATCGACCAGTCGATCGCCATGGCCGCCCTGTTCGCCGCCTTCCACCTGAAGGTGAAGGCCATCGCCTCGCTCACCCAGTCCGGCTCGACGGCGCTGTGGATGTCGCGCATCAACAGCGGCGTGCCGATCTACGCCCTGACGCCGGAAATCCGCAGCCGCTACCGCATGAGCCTCTACCGCAACGTCTTCCCGCTGATGATGCGCTACATCGGCCACGACCGCGAGGCAGCGCTGCGCGAGGCCGAGGAGGAACTGATCCGCGCCGGCGCCGTCGTGCCCGGCGACACCATCGTGCTGACCATCGGCGAGCCGATCGGCACGCCGGGCGGCACCAACACCATGAAGATCGTGCGCGTCGGCGAGCACAACTACTCGACCGGGCGCAGCAGCCTATAACCCTTTCCGGACCATTCAAGGAGACCACCATGCCCCTCGTATCGATGCGCCAACTGCTGGACCACGCCGCGGAAAACGGCTACGGCCTGCCCGCCTTCAACGTGAACAACCTGGAACAGGTGCGCGCCATCATGGAGGCCGCCGACGAGACCGGCAGCCCGGTGATCATGCAGGGCTCGGCCGGCGCGCGCAAATACGCCGGCGAGGCCTTCCTGCGCCACCTCATCGAGGCCGCCATCGAGGCCTATCCGCACATTCCTGTCGTCATGCACCAGGACCACGGCCAGTCGCCGGCGGTGTGCATGGCGGCGATCCGCTCCGGCTTCTCCAGCGTCATGATGGACGGCTCGCTGATGGAGGACGGCAAGACGCCTTCTTCCTACGAGTACAACGTCGAGACCTCGCGCAAGGTGGTCGACTTCGCCCACGCCATCGGCGTCACCGTCGAGGCCGAGCTCGGCGTGCTCGGCTCGCTCGAGACCATGAAGGCCGACAAGGAGGATGGCCACGGCGCCGAGGGCCACATGACCCGCGAGGACCTGCTCACCGACCCCGACCAGGCCGCCGACTTCGTGCAGAAGACCCAGTGCGACGCGCTCGCCATCGCCATCGGCACCTCGCACGGCGCCTACAAGTTCACCCGCAAGCCGACCGGCGACATCCTCGCCATCGACCGCATCAAGGAGATCCACGCCCGCATCCCCAACACCCACCTGGTGATGCACGGCTCCAGCAGCGTGCCGCAGGAATGGCTGGAGATCATCCGCAAGTACGGCGGCCAGATGAAGGAGACCTACGGCGTGCCGGTCGAGGAGATCGTCACCGGCATCAAGCACGGCGTGCGCAAGGTGAACATCGACACCGACATCCGCCTCGCCATGACCGGCGCCATGCGCCGCCACATGGCCGAGAAGCCGGCCGAGTTCGACCCGCGCAAGTTCCTCGCCGACGCGCAGAAGGCCGCCAGGGAAATTTGCAAGCTGCGCTACGAAGCCTTCGGCTGCGCCGGCCAGGCGGCGAAGATCAAGCCGATCCCGCTGGAGAAGATGGCCGAGCGCTACAGGAAGGGCGAGCTGAACCAGATCGTCAAGTAGCTCTTCGCGAATACGCGGGAATGCGGCCGCCCGGCGCAAGCCCGGCGGCCGCGGTCTTTCCATCGGCCACCGGGCGGCGTATAGTTATAACTTTGTATAACATTGCGGAGATTCCCATGCGCACCGCCATTCGCAAGATCGGCAACTCCCAGGGCGTGCTGATACCCAAGCCGCTGCTGGCCGAGGCCGGCCTGGAAACCGATGTGGACATGGCCGTGGAAAACGGCGCCCTCGTCCTGCGGCCCATCCGCGCCCGCCCCCCCCGCGCCGGCTGGGCCGAGGCCGCGCGCGAGTTGGCCAGCGCTGGCGACGATGCCGCAATCTGGCCCGGCTTCGCCAACGCCGAAGACGCCGCCCTGAAATGGTGAAGGCCAGGGTCGTCAAGCGCGGCGAGGTCTGGCTTGCCGCGCTCGACCCGACCGTCGGCGCCGAAATCCAGAAAACGCGGCCCTGCGTGATCGTCTCGCCGCCCGAGATTCACGACTGGCTGCGCACCGTGCTGGTGGCGCCCATGACCACTGGCAGCCAGCCGGCGCCGTTCCGCGTGCCCGTCGCCTTCGGTCGCAAGAACGGCCTGGTCCTGCCCGAGCAGATGCGCGCCCTCGACAAGGCCCGCCTCGTCAAGCGTCTCGGCGCCGTGGATGCCGCCACCCTGACCGCCTTGCTGGCGGTGCTGCGCGACACCTTCGAGGAATGAACGCCGTGCCACGGGGACTGACTTTCGCATGACGCTCTTCCGTCAGCCGCTCTTCAACGCCCGCCTGGTCGGCCGGAAACTGCCGCAGGCGGCCACGCCGCCAGCGCACAAGCAGCTCCTCCACGACTGGGCCGCCGCAATCCGCGACGGCAGCCTGGCGCGGCAGAAGGAGTCCGCCGTGCGCGGTGTCTTCCTGCAACGCCTGTTCCATGAGGTGCTCGGCTACCGTCCTTTCGGCGGCAGCGCGGCAAGCTGGAGCATCGAAGAGGAAGCCCGCCTCGGCCCGGGTTCGGCCGACGCCGCCCTGGGCGAATTCGGCCATGACGGGAAGCGCATCCTCGCCCCGGTCGAACTGAAAGGCGCCGATACGCGCGACCTCGACGCAGTCATGCCCGGCCGCCACAAGAGCCCGGTGCAGCAGGCCTGGGAATACGCCATGGACACGCCCGGCTGCCGCTTCGTCGTGCTCAGCAACATGGTGGAGATCCGCCTCTACGCCGTCGGCCACACCCGCCAGGCCTACGAAACCTGGGACATCCGGGAGGTGGCGGACAAGGACAGCGAATACCAGCGGCTACGCCTGCTGCTCGGTGCCGACAACCTCCTCTCAGGCGTCACGTTGCAGTTGCTCGCCGAGAGCCAGGAAGCCGACAAGGAGATCACGCGCCGCCTCTACGCCGATTACAAAACGTGGCGCGTCAATCTCATCGTTGCCTTGGCCCAGGCCAACGATCTGCTCTTCCGCGACATCTTGCGCCACGCCCAGACCATCCTCGACCGCGTGCTGTTCATCGCCTTCGCAGAGGACCGCGGCCTGCTGCCCGCGCACACGCTGACGGAATGCTACCGCCACCGCAACCCCTACCGGCCGCTACCGGTGTGGGAGAACTTCCAGGGCCTGTTCCGCGCCATCGACACCGGCAACGCCGCTCTTCACATTCCGGCCTACAACGGCGGCCTGTTTGCCCCTGACGCCGAGCTTGACGCCCTGCGCGTACCCGACACCGCCTGCGCCATCTTCAAGGAGCTGGGCGAGTACGATTTCGCCTCCGAGGTCGGTGTCACCGTGCTCGGCCACATCTTCGAGCAATCCATCGAGGATCTGGAAAAGCTGCGCGAGCTGGCCGATACCGAGAACTTCACGCTGGAAGCCATTTCCGCCGAGGCGAGGGAAAGCGCACGCAGCGTCTCCGGCAAGCGCAAGGAGCACGGCATCGTCTATACGCCGGACGCCGTCACCGGCTTCATCGTCGAGCAGACACTGGGTACGTATCTCGACGACCGGCGCGACGCCCTGATGCGCGAATTCCTGGACGACACGCAACCCTCCGCCGAAGATGCCCCGCGCTGGCGCAAGCCCACCGAAGCGGAAAAGAAGCTGACCAAAGGCACGCAGCGCGACAAGCGAAAGAACATCAAGATCGACGAGGCGAGACTGGTCCCCTGGCTGTTCTGGACGGCATGGCGCGACGCCCTCACCGCCATCCGCGTCGCCGACCCGGCCTGCGGCTCGGGGGCCTTCCTCGTCGCCGCCTTCGACACGCTCGACGCCGAGTACCGCCGTGTGAACGAGCAGATTCAGGCCCTCACCGGTACGCCGGACTTTTTCGACATCGACCGAAGCATCCTCAACCACAACCTCTACGGCGTCGACCTCAATCCGGAGAGCATCGAGATCACCAAGCTCTCGCTGTGGCTGAAGACGGCGCAGCGCGGCAAGCCGCTGGAGAGCCTGGAAGCCCACCTGCGCGTCGGCAACAGCCTCATTTCGCCCGCCGACGGCGGCGCGGATTTTTCCGCCACGCCCTTCGACTGGCAGGCCGCCTTCCCCGAGGTCGCCGCCGACGGCGGCTTCGACGTCGTGCTCGGCAACCCGCCCTACGTGCGCATGGAACGCCTGAAGCCGGTCAAGCCCTACCTGGAGCGGCGCTATGCCGTGGCCAGCGACCGCCTCGACCTCTACGGCTATTTCTACGAGCTCGGCGTGCGGCTGCTCAAACCCGGCGGGCGGCTCGGCTACATCTCCTCCTCCACCTTCTTCAAGACCGGCTCGGGCGACAGGCTGCGCGCCTTCCTGCTGGAGAATGCGCAAATTCGGGCGCTGGTGGATTTCGGCGACATCCAGGTCTTCGAGGGCGTCACCACCTACCCGGCCATCGTCGTGCTGGCGCGCGCGGAAAAGCCCGACCCGGCCGCGCCCTTGAAGTTCCTCGCCCTCGGCCAGGCGATGCCGGACGATCTCCCCTCCGCCTTCGCGCGCGAGGCGCGCGAAATGCCGCAGGCGCGTCTCGACGGCGCCGGCTGGCGGCTGGAGGATGAAACTGAAGCGCGGCTGCGCGACAAGCTGGTGCGCGGCCACCCGACGCTGAAGGATGTCTATGGTTCGCCGCTCTATGGCATCAAGACCGGCCTCAACGAGTCCTTCGTCGTCGACCGCGCCGTGCGCGACCGCCTCGTCGCCGAGGACCCAAAATCTGCGAAACTGCTCAAGCCCTTCCTCGAAGGCAAGGACCTGAAGAAGTGGCGCATCGAGCCGCAGGACCTGTGGCTGATCTACATTCCGAAGAACGTCCTCGACATCGACGATTACCCGGCCATCAAGGCGCACCTGCTGCCGTTCAAGACGCAGCTGGAGAAGCGGGTGACGAAGCAGGAATGGTTCGAGTTGCAGCAGGCGCAGGCGGCTTACGTCCCGCACTTCGAGGCTCCAAAGATCATTTATCCCGTGATCTCGCAAGGGCCGAAGTTCTCATTCGACCCGTCAGGGCATTACTCGAACGACAAGACATTCTTCATACCCTCCGCAGACTGGTTCCTCGTCGGCCTGCTGAACTCGAAGGCCATCTGGCATTTCCTGTTCGGAATCTGCTCGCCATTGCGCGGCGGCGAGTGGCGGCTCGAACTGCGCGCCCAGCATGTCGAAACCCTCCCCGTCCCCGCCGCCAACCCGGCCGAGAGCGAGGTCATCGCCCGCCTCGCCGAAGACTGCCAGAAAACCGCCGAGGCACGCCGTGTTGCGCAGACTGACTTTTGCCGCCGCATCCCCGACCTCGCCCCCGGCGGCGCCACGGCGAAGCTGTCGACCAAGCTCGCCGAATGGTGGCGCCTCGACGGCTTCCGTGCCTTCCAGGCCGAAGCGAAAAAGCAGTTCCGCCAGGACATCCCGCTCGCCGAGCGCAACGCCTGGGAGGACTGGTTCGCGCGGCAGAAGGCCGAGGTCGATGCCCTCTCGGCCCGCCTCGCCGCCCTCGAAGCCGAGCTCGACCGCGCCGTCTACGCCCTCTTCCGCCTCGACGCACGCGAGATCGCGCTGATCGAAGGCAAACGGCCCCGTTCCGACGAGGCGGAGGAAGCGCCGTGAGCGCGCGCGACATCGTCATTGCCGGCCCCCATGGCGCCGGCCTGCGCAATTTCCACCGCAGCTACAAACGGCTGGTAAACTTCTGGCAGCTTTTCGACAACAGCGTCGACCCGCCCAGGCTGCTCGACGAAGGAGCCAATCCATGAAGAAATCGGTTTCCTCGCTGCCCGACAGCGAAATGCAGGCGGTTCCGGCCGCGCTGGCACGCGCCGCGCGCAAGGCGAAGGCACTGGCGAAGCGCACCCACACGCAATTCATCGTGCGCGAATCCGGAACCAAAGTGCGTCCCCAAGCCGGGCGCGCCGCCAGCGCCAAGCGTGCCGCCTGATCATGGACATCCGCTCCCACACCCTCGACCGCATCCGCAAGTTCTTCAGCGGCGGCCTCGACATCGTCGAACTGGCCGGCCTGCTGATCATCGCCTTCGCCACCACCGTGGCGATCTGGCAGGAAGCGGCGGTGATGATCGAGGCGCGCAGGGTCACCCTGGCCGACCTGCTGCTGATGTTCCTCTACCTCGAGGTGCTGGCGATGATCGGCCAGTACTTCCGTTCCGGCCACGTCCCGGTACGCTATCCGCTCTACATCGCCATGGTGGCGCTGGCGCGCTACCTGATCCTCGACATCAAGGAACTCACCGAGCTGCGCGTGATGGCGACGGCGGGCGCCATCCTGCTGCTCACCCTCGCCGTGCTGGCGATCCGCTACGGCCACGTCAAGTTCCCCTATCGCGAGGACCAGGCGAACAGGGAACGCCCCTATGTCCGCGAATAGCGCCGTCCTCCAGGCACTGATTTTCGACGTCGACGGAACACTCGCCGACACCGAGCGCGACGGCCATCGCCCGGCCTTCAACGCCGCCTTCCGCGAAGCCGGCCTCGACTGGCACTGGGACGAGGCGCTCTACGGGGAACTCCTCGCCGTCACCGGCGGCAAGGAGCGCATCGCCCATTTCGTCGCCAGGCATCGTCCCGAGTTCGCGCAACGGCCCGATTACACCGAGCAGGTGGCGGCACTGCACAAGGCGAAAACGCGGCATTACACGCAATTGGCCGCCTCCGGTGCGATTCCCTTGCGGCCCGGCGTGGCGCGCCTGCTGCGCGAGGCCCGCGTCGCGGGGTTGCGCCTCGCCGTCGCCACCACCACCACGCCGGAGAACGTCTCCGCCCTGCTGGTGCCGGCCCTCGGCCCGGAGGCCATGGCCCGGTTCGAGGTGATCGGCGCCGGCGACGTGGTGCCGGCCAAGAAGCCGGCGCCGGACATCTACCTGTGGGTGCTGGAGCGGCTCGGCCTGCCCGCCACCGCCTGCCTGGCCTTCGAGGATTCGGAGAACGGCCTGAGGGCCTCGCTGGGGGCGGGTCTCGCCACCGTCGTCACGCCCTGCGACTACACCCGCGGACAGGATTTCAGCGGTGCCACGGCCGTCCTCGACAGCCTGGAAGGGCTGGCCATCCCCGACCTGCGGGCATGGTTGTCCGCCGCCGCCGCCCCCGTATAATCACGTCCTTTCCCGACCCCCGCCACCCCCATGAGCCAGACCGTATACGAATCCCGCATCGCCAGCCTGCCCCTCATCGCCCGCGGCAAAGTGCGCGACATCTACGCCGTCGGCGAACAGCAGATGCTGATCGTCACCACCGACCGCCTGTCGGCCTTCGATGTCATCCTGCCCGACCCGATCCCGGACAAGGGCCGCGTGCTGACGGCGGTCTCCAGCTTCTGGTTCGAGCGCCTCGCCCACATCGTGCCCAACCACCTCACCGGCATCGATCCCGAGTCGGTGGTGCAGGGCGAGGACGAGCGCGCCCAGGTGCGCGGCCGCGCGGTGGTGGTGAAGCGCCTGAAGCCCCTGCCGGTCGAGGCGGTGGTGCGCGGCTACCTCATCGGCAGCGGCTGGAAGGACTACCAGAAGACCGGCGCCGTCTGCGGCATCCCGCTGCCGGCCGGCCTGAAGATGGCCTCGAGGCTGCCGCAGCCGCTGTTCACGCCGTCGACCAAGGCCGAGCAGGGCGCCCACGACGAGAACATCGACTTCGCCACCGTCGAGAAGCTGCTCGGCCGCGCGCTCGCCGAGCAGGTGCGCGACGTCACCCTGCGCTTCTACGGCGAGGCGTCCGACTACGCGGCTTCGCGCGGCATCATCATCGCCGACACCAAGTTCGAGTTCGGCCTGGATGCCTCCGGCCGCCTGCACCTCATCGACGAGGCGCTCACCCCCGATTCCTCGCGCTTCTGGCCGGCCGACGAGTACCAGGAGGGCATCAGCCCGCCCAGCTTCGACAAGCAGATCGTGCGCGACTACCTGGAGACGCTCGACTGGAACAAGCAGGCGCCGGGGCCGAAGCTGCCGCCGGAGATCATCGCCAAGACGACCGCCAAGTACCGCGAGGCCTACGAGCGGCTCAGCGGCAAGCGGCTTGACTGAACGTCTTCCATCCCCATCTATGAAGGGCGCGCGCGGCGCCCTTCGTTTTTTTGAAAAACCATGACGACGACCAACCCTTTGCTCGACTTCTCCGGCCTGCCGCGCTTCGACGCGGTGCGCCCCGAACACGTCACCCCCGCCATCGCCGAACTGCTCGCCGAAAACCGCGCCCTGCTGGCGCGCCTGGAGACGGCGCCGGCCACCTGGGCGGACTTCGCCGCGCCCTTCTTCGACGGAGCCGAGCGCCTGTCGCGCGCCTGGGGCGTCGTCGGCCACCTGCACGCGGTGATGGACGTGCCGGACTGGCGCGAGGCCTACAACGCCAACCTGCCCGAGGTGACGCGCTTCTTCGCCGAACTGGGGCAGAACCAGCATCTGTTCGCCCAGTTCAAGGCACTGAAAGCCTCCCCCGGCTACACGCAACTGAGCGCCGCGCAACAGCGCATCGTCGAGCACGAGATCCGCGACTTCCGCCTCTCCGGCGCCGAGCTGCCGGAAGCCGACAAGCCGCGCTTCCAGGCCATCCAGGAGGAGCTGGCAAGCCTGCAGGCGAAGTTCTCCGAGAACCTGCTCGACGCCACCAACGCCTTCGCCGAGATCGTCACCGACGAGGCGGAGCTGGCCGGCATTCCCGCCGACGTTGTCGAAGCAGCGCGCGCCGCCGCCGAGAAAGACGGGAAGAAAGGCTGGAAATTCACCCTGCACATGCCCTCCTACCTGCCGGCGATGCAGTACGCCGAGTCGCGCCGCCTGCGCGAGGCGCTCTACCGTGCCTACGCCACGCGCGCCGCCGAGTTCCACGACCTCGCCGGCAAGCCCGAGTGGGACAACATGCCGCTGATCCGCCGCATCCTCGCGTTGCGCGCGGAGGAGGCCGGCCACCTCGGCTACGGCAACTTCGCCGAGGTCTCGCTGGTGCCGAAGATGGCCGAGTCGCCGGCCGACGTGCTGGCCTTCCTGCGCGAACTGGCGCAGAAATCGAAGCCGTCTGCCCTGCGCGACATGGCGGAACTGCGCGAATTCGCCGTCTCGCAGGGACTGACTTCTCTCGAGCCGTGGGATATCGGCTGGGTCTCGGAAAAACTCAAGCAGGCGCGCTACAGCTTCTCCGACGAGGAGGTGCGCCAGTACTTCCCCGAGCACAAGGTGCTCGAAGGCCTGTTCCGCGTCATCGAGACGCTGTTCGCCGTGCGCATCCGGTCCGACACGGCGCCGGTCTGGCACGAAGACGTGCGCTTCTTCCGCATCGAGGACACGGCGGGCGCGCTGGTCGGCCAGTTCTACCTCGACCTCTACGCGCGCGAGACCAAGCGCGGCGGCGCCTGGATGGACGATGCCGTCACGCGCCGACGCACCGCCACCGGCATCCAGACGCCGGTGGCGTATCTGAACTGCAACTTCTCGCGCCCGGTCGGAAACAAGCCGGCGCTCTTCACGCACGACGAGGTGATCACGCTCTTCCACGAGACCGGCCACGGCCTGCACCACCTGCTCACCCGCGTCGAGGAACTCGGCGTCTCCGGCATCAACGGCGTCGAGTGGGACGCCGTCGAGCTGCCCAGCCAGTTCATGGAGAACTTCTGCTGGGAATGGGAAGTGCTGACGGGAATGACGGCGCACGTCGACAGCGGCGAGCCGCTGCCGCGCGCATTGTTCGACCGCATGACCGCGGCGAAGAATTTCCAGGGCGGCATGCAGATCGCGCGCCAGCTCGAGTTCAGCCTGTTCGACCTCCTCCTGCACAGCGACTTCGAACCGGCCGGCCAGAAGAGCGTGCTCGAGCTGATCGAGGAGGTGCGGCAGGAGGTGGCGGTGGTCTTCCCGCCGCCCTGGCACCGCTTCCCCAACAGCTTCTCGCACATCTTCGCCGGCGGCTACGCGGCCGGCTATTACAGCTACAAGTGGGCCGAGGTGCTCTCCGCCGACGCCTTCGCCGCCTTCGAGGAAGAGCGCGCCGACGGCAGCGTGCTCAACCCGGCGACGGGCGCGCGCTTCCGCGACGAGATCCTCGCCGTCGGCGGCAGCCGCCCGGCGCTGGAGTCCTTCAAGGCCTTCCGCGGCCGCGCGCCCAGCGTCGATGCCCTGCTGCGGCACAGTGGTATGATTTCGGTGTAGCGCACCGTCGGAGGCACGCCATGAGAATAGTCTCGATCAGCCTGATTTCGCTCTCCCTGCTCGCGCCGGGCGCAGATGCCCAAACGATGTATCGCTGGGTAGACAAGGACGGTAAGGTGCATTATTCCGACCAGCCCCCCCCGAAGGAAATCAAGAAGGTCGACCAGCCGAAACTCGGCGTCACGTCCAGCATCGAGACCAGCGGCCAACCCTTCGATGTTCAGCAGGCCGCGCAGAATTTTCCGGTCATGCTGTATACGACGCCCGAGTGCGTCTCGGAATGTGCCGTTGCGCGCGATCTTCTGAAGCGCCGCGGCGTTCCCTTCCGGGAAGGGAGCGTGGTGACGACCAACGACGCCGATATATTCAGGAAGACACTGGGCACGGACAAGTTGCAGTTCCCGGCACTCACCGTCGGCAAATCGAAGCAGATCGGCTTCGAAGAGGAAACCTGGCACGGCCTGCTCGATGCCGCCGGCTACCCGCGTGGCACGGCAACTGGCACGACAGGCGGCCAGCCCGCAGGCGCACCCCCCGGGCGATGAAGCTGGCCACCTGGAACGTCAACTCCCTCAAGGTCCGCCTGCCGCAACTGCTGGAATGGCTGGCCGCGCAGAAGCCGGACGTCGTCTGCCTGCAGGAAACCAAGCTCGAGGACAAGGCCTTTCCGTGCGCCAAGCTGGAGGCCGTCGGCTATCGGTCGGCCTTCGCCGGACAGAAGACCTACAACGGCGTCGCCATCCTCTCCCGGCTGCCGCTCGGCGACATCGCCATCGGCAATCCCGGTTTCGCCGATGCGCAGCAGCGGCTCATCGCCGCGACCGTCGGCGGCGTGCGCGTCGTTTGCGGCTATTTCCCCAACGGCCAGAGCGTCGGCTCGGACAAGTACGCCTACAAGCTGAAATGGCTCGAGGCACTGACGGCCTGGCTCAGGGAGGAACTGGCGCGCTTCCCTCGGCTGGCGCTCCTCGGCGACTACAACATCGCCCCGGAAGCGCGCGACGTGCACGACCCGAAGGCCTGGGAAGGCCAGGTACTGTTCTCCGAAGCGGAGCGGGCCGCCTTCCGATCCCTGCTCGAGCTCGGCCTGAAGGACGCCTTCCGGCTCTTCGATCAGCCGGATAAGACCTTCACCTGGTGGGATTACCGCATGATGGCCTTCCGCCGCAACATGGGCCTGCGCATCGATCACATCCTGTTATCGGACGAGCTTGCCGGAAATTGCACGGCATGCAGCGTCGACAAGGGGCCGCGCAAGGCGGAGCGTCCCTCCGACCACGCGCCCGTCATCGCGGAACTGAAATGAACCTGCCCCTGCCGCAACTCGAGGCGCAATATCCGGTGCTGGCCGAATTGCCGCCGAAGCTGCGCGAGGCCGTCGCAGGCGCCGCCCAGGCCATGACCGTACCGGCCGGCGCCACGCTGTTCGACGAGCGCCAGCCCTGCCAGGGCTTTCCCTTCGTCCTGGCCGGCGCCATCCGCGTGGCGAAGGTCGCCGCCAACGGCCGCGAACTGCCGCTCTACCGCGTCACGCCGGGCGAGACCTGCATCATCACCTCGAGCTGCCTGCTCGGCAACGTGCCCTACAACGCGCGCGGCACGACGGAAAGCGAAACGCTGCTGGTGCTGCTGCCGCAGGGCCTGTTCACCGAGCTGCTGGCGCAGGCGCCTTTCCGCAACTTCATCTTCCAGCTTTTCGCCGAGCGCATGGCCGACCTGATGCGGCTGGTCGAGGAAGTCGCCTTCCGCAAGCTGGACCAGCGGCTGGCCGCCCTGCTGCTGGGCAAGGGCCGCGTCGTGCGCGCCACCCACCAGCAGCTGGCCGACGAGCTGGGCAGCGTGCGCGAAATGGTCAGCCGCCTGCTGAAAGGATTCGCCGAGCAGGGCTGGGTGGCGCTGGGCCGCGAGCAGATCGAGATCCGCGACGCGGCCAGCCTGCGCCGACTGGCGGAAGCTGTGTAACCTTGGTTACAGACTCTCGCCCCGCTGCGGCGTTTTAATGGCGGCGCCATTACAAACAACTCGCAATAGGAGGCATCATGAAAATCAACATGGGCGGCATCGACCGCATTCTTCGCATCGCGGTTGGCCTGGGCCTGGTTGGCTGGGCCGTCATGGGCGGTCCGGTGTGGGCCTGGCTTGGCGTGATTCCCGTCGCTACCGGCGCACTCGGCTGGTGCCCGGCCTATCTGCCCTTCGGCATCAGCACCTGCTCGACGAAAAAGCAATAAAAGCGAAGCACCTATCCCCCAACCCCGGCCCCGCGGCTGGCTTTGCATAACCAGCCGGCTCAGCCGGCGCAGAGCAGCGCTCTGCGAAATCCCGGCTTCGCCCCAAGGAAAGGGGTGACAACGGTTCAGCCGCGAAGCGGCTTCCGTCCCGCTGACTTCAGGCCTCCTTGGGGCGGCCCGGCGGAGGCCTGAGCCCCGCCAGGCGGTTGGCGATGCGCACATAGTCGCCGACCGCCAGTTCCTCCGCACGCCGCCTCGGGTCGAGGCCGAGCGCGACCCAATCCTCCTCGTTCAAATGCTCACGCAGGGTATTGCGCAGCATCTTGCGCCGCTGCGCGAAGGCTGACTTTACGACTTCCCCCAGCAGGACTTCATCGCTGGCGTCCAGCGTCGCGCGAGGTCGCGGGACCATGCGCACTACCGCCGACTCGACCTTCGGCGCCGGATTGAAGGCGCCCGGCGGCACCCGAAACAGCCGCTCCATCTCGAAGCGGTACTGCAGCATCACCGACAGGCGCCCGTATTCGGCACCGCCCGGCGCCGCCACCATGCGCTCGACCACTTCCCGCTGCAGCATGAAGTGCATGTCGCGCACGCCGTCGGCACAGGCGGCCAGGTGGAACAGCAGCGGCGTCGAGATGTTGTAGGGCAGGTTGCCGGCCACGCGCAGGCCAGGCCCGAGAGCGAAAAAGTCGAACTGCAGGGCATCGCCTTCGTGGACCGTCAGCCTGTCGGGAGTGAATCGCTGGCGCAGGCGGGCAATCAAATCCCGGTCGATCTCGACGACGTGGAGATGATCGAGGCGCGCCAGCAGCGGCTCGGTCAGGGCGCCGAGGCCCGGGCCGATCTCGACGAGGAGATCGCCCGGCTGCGGGCTGATCGCCTCGACGATCTTGGCGACGATGCCGGCAGACACCAGAAAGTTTTGCCCGAAGCGCTTGCGCGCGACATGCGGCCTCATCGGCGCCGCGCCAGCTCCGCCGCAAGGTCTACCGCGGCGAACAGGCTGCGCGGATCGGCCCTGCCGCTGCCGGCCAGGTCGAGCGCGGTGCCGTGATCGACCGAGGTGCGGATGATCGGCAGTCCCAGCGTGATATTGATGCCGTCCTCGAAGGCGGCGTACTTCAGCACCGCCAGGCCCTGGTCGTGGTACATGGCGAGCTGCGCGTCGGTGCCGTCCAGCACGCCGCGCGTGAACAACGTGTCGGCCGGCAGCGGGCCCACGAGGTCCATGCCCTCGCCGCGCAGCTTCTCCAGCACCGGCGCGATGACCTCGATCTCCTCGCGGCCGATGTGGCCGCCCTCGCCGGCATGCGGGTTGAGGCCGGCGACGAGGATGCGCGGGCGCGCGATGCCGAACTTGCCGACCAGGTCGGCGTGCAGGATGCGGATCGTCGTTTCCAGGTTCGGCTGCGTGATCGCCGCCGGCACCTCCTTCAGCGGCAGGTGCGTCGTCGCCAGCGCGACGCGCAGCCCGGCGCCGGCCAGCATCATGACCACCCGCGGCGTGCCGGTCTTTTCGGCGAGGTATTCGGTGTGACCGGTGAACGGGATGCCCGCTTCGTTGATGATGCCCTTGTGCACCGGCGCGGTGACCATCGCGGCGAACTCCCCGCTGCGGCAGCCGGCAAGGGCGCGGTCGAGCATCTCCAGCACGTAGGGTGCGTTGCCGGCATCGAGCCGGCCGGCTTGCGCCGGGCGGCGCAAGGGAACGTGCAGGACGTCGAGCCCGTCGCAGGCAAGGCCGAGCCGTTCGGCGCGCGCGGCGAAAAGACTCCGGTCGCCGAGAACGACGACACGCGCCGCGCATTCCCGTCCCGACAGCCTCAGGCAAATCTCCGGCCCGATGCCGGCGGGTTCGCCGCTGGTGACGGCGATGACGAGGGGGGGCTGCATGCCGGCCGCCGGGTTCTTAGCGATTGTCTTCCGTGCGGTATTCGACGTAGGCCCGGTCGCGCATCTGGCGCAACCAATCCTGGTAGGCCTCGTCCGCCTTGCGCTCGCGCAGGGCCATGCGGGCCGTCTGGCGCACCCGCTCCTGCGACACATCCATGCGGCGCGCCAGCACCTGGATCAGGTGCCAGCCGAAGGGCGACTTGACGGGATCGCTGACCTCACCGGGCTTGAGCCGGTTCATGGCCTGCTCGAACTCCGGCACGGTGTCGCCCGGGCTCAGCCAACCCAGATCGCCTCCCTTCGAGGATGAAAGATCGTTCGAATGCAGGCGCGCCAGCTCGGCGAAGTTCGCGCCATGATCCGCCCTTTCCTTGAGGCCGATCAAACGCCGCCTGGCCTCCGCCTCGGACACCAGCTCGCTGGTCTTGATGAGGATATGCCGGGCATGGGTCTGCTCCACGGGCTGGGCCTTGATCGCCCCGCCGCGCCGATCGATCAGCTTGAGAATGTGGAATCCGGCCGGACTGCGCAGCACCTCCGACACCTCCCCCGGCTTGAGCTTGGGAACGGCTTCGGCAAACAGGGCCGGCAGGCGCTCCGGCGGACGCCATCCCATCATGCCTCCGGAGAGCCCATCCGGCGCATCGGAATAACTCGCCGCAAGCTGGGCGAAATCCGCCCCGCGTCTGAGCTGGGCGACGATGTCTTCGGCGCGCGCCTGCAGGCGCGCCAGCTGTTCGGGCCTCGGCTGCTCGGGCACGCGCAGGAGAATGTGCGCCAGGCTGAACTCCTCGCTGCCCATCTGTCCGGCGCTTTCGAGGAAATTGTCGATCTCGCCCTCCGAGACGACGATCTTGCTGTCGACTTCGCGTTCCTTGAGACGGCCGATGATCATTTCATTGCGGATGTCCTCGCGAAACTTGGTCCAGGGAATGCCGTCCTTCTCCAGCGAGGCGCGGAACTGGGCCAGATCCATGCGGCTGCCTTCGGCGATGCGCGCCAGCGCCTGGTCCAGCTGCGCATCATCCACGGTCAGCCCCGTTTCCCGGGCGAACTGGATTTGCGCGCGATCGACGATCAGCCGCTCGAGGATATGCTGCTGCAGCACGTCGCGCGGCGGAATCTCCGTTCCCTGCTTTTTCAGCTGCCACTCGACCTGCGCCACGCGCGCGCGCAATTCGTTCGCCGTGATCACCTCGTCGTTGACGACGGCAACGATGCGATCGGCTTCGATGACCCGCGCGCTGCGCCCCTGCGCCAGCGCCTGGCCGCCCGACAGGCAGGCCAGCGTGGCGGCCAGCGCCACGCCCGCCGGGATGCATCTGCAGTTCACGCCGGCGCCTTTCCCGATCTCTCACTCATAGCCGAACACGGGATTCGACGGCACCTGGTTGATCCGGCCATAGCCGGGAATTCTCCGCGACAGCAGTTCAAGCGGATTGGAGCCGACCTTCGAGAAATCGTTCAGTTCGAGTTGAACGAAGAGCGCCGTGTTGGTGTTCCCCGTGGAGGTGGCGTATCGCTGCAGCACCAGCCGGCCGACCCAGCAGCCGCCGTCGTATTCGAGGCCGCCGATAGTTTCGATGATCTTTCTTTCCTTCAGCGAATAGTTGAAGCGGCCGACGCCGTACCAGCCCTGGCTCAGCGGCCACTGCCCCGAGAAGTCCACCTGGCGAATCCCCGGCGTGCCGCCCATCATCGTGTGGTCGCGCGTATACCGATAGCTGGCATTCAGCACCTTGGCGAAATCCGGCTGCCAGCGGCCGCCGAGAGCGAAGCGCTCGGTTTTCCCGTCGCGCGGATCGTATTGCCAGGCCACGTCCGCATAAGTCTTCGGCGTCAGGCGGCCCGACAGCGCGGCGAGCAAGTCGGAGGTGCCGCCCGGGCGCGCCGGCTCGCCCGGCAGCGTGACGTTCTGCTTGGCGAAGTAATAGCGCTGGCCGACCATGCCGCGCACGTACTCCTCGCCCGTTTGCGGGTCGATAAGCCGCGAGGTCAGCGCGGCGGTCAGCTGGTTGGCATCGGCGATGCGGTCGACGCCGGAATAGATGTTGTCCGAGAAGATCGTGGCGAAATTGAAGTCCGCCAGGCCGGAATCGAAGACCGGAATCTGGTTCTGCGTGCGCTGCGGCACCAAGAGATAGAACAGCCGCGGCTCCAGCGTCTGTGTCAGACCCTTGCCGAACCATTCGAAATCGCGCTCGAAAGCCACGCCGGAGTCGACGCTGAAGACCGGCAGGTTGCGCACGATGGTGTCGGGGCCGACGCTCGTCCGCCGGTCGATGTCGTAGCGCGTCGAATGCAGGCCGATCTTCGGCGTGACATACCCGGCCGAGGTCATCAGCGGCAGGGAAAGCTGCGGATACAGGGTCAGGCGGCGGGCGGTATCCAGGGTGGGATGGTCGAAGTTGACCCATTCGCCATTGAAGGCGAAGGCTGTCCCGCCGATGAAGTCCGGCCGGTTCGATACGACGGTGACCTGCGGCAGGCGCTGATAGGGCTTGGAAACGGGGGGCAGGGCCGGATCCTGCAGCGTCTGGTAGGTCTGCAGGTTAACCGTGGCGGAACCCCACCAGCTGCCATAGCTCAGCAGGCCCTGCCTCAGCATGTTGCCCTGGGACGCTTCGGTGATGCGCGTACTGAGGTCGCGCATATAGGTGCTGTCGGAAACCCCGCTGACATTCAGCAGCCCGCTGAAGCCATTGCCGAGGTTGGGATGATTGTGCAGGATGGAATAGGCGTAGCGGCTTTTCCCGTACACGCGATCGTCCGGCAGCCACTCGACGCGCGCCAGGCCGCTGTAGTCGTAATTCAGGTAGCGGAAATCCGAGTTGATCTGCAGGCCACGCTTGGACATCAGCCGCGGCGCGATGGTCATGTCCATGTTCGGCGCGATGTCCCAATAGTAGGGCAGGGTGAATTCAATGCCGGACTTGGAACTGGTGCCGAAGGTCGGCGCCAGCAGGCCGGACTTGCGCCTATTGTTGAGGGAGAAGCCGACCCAGGGCGAATAAAACAGCGGCACGCCCTTGAACACGACTGTCGCATCGCGTGCCTCGCCCACCTCACGATCGTAATCGAGGTCGAGCTGCGCCATCCTGGCGTACCAGGCCGGATCGTCCGCGGCACAGGTGCTGTAGGTGGCGTTGGTCAGCCGCATGCGGTTCTCGCCCCTGAATTCGAGCCGGTCCGCATGGCCCGAGGCGGTCGTGAGCTTGTGGTCCGTATCGACCACCTCGCCGGCGATGGTGGCGATGGCGTCCTTCTCCTTCTTTTCCCGCGGCAGGAAGGATGGCAGCTTCTTCACGGGCTGCGCGACAGCGCCCAGCACGGGCGAGTAGGCCTGCTTTTGCTCCTTCGCAGACCGCGTAACCGAATACTCGGGTTGCTCGAAGTAGCCGGTATTGTCGGTCAGGCTCAGGCGCAGCTTCGGCCCGGACATCCTGTCTGCCTCCTTGGCGTAGCGGACGTCGCCCACGGCTTCCATCTCGTCCTCGATCTTCCAGTAGGTCAGGCGATCCGCGGTAATCGATGTATTGGTCCTGCGCAGTTCCGCTTCGCCCTCCGCCACCACCTCATTATCGTTGCGGCCGTCGAGGCGGGAGGCGGCGATGAAGGTGGGATATTGCGCATTCTTGTCCGCCTCGTGGGGCCGCAGCTGGCTGTCGGGCCTGAGCCTCGGCACGAGGCCGGCTTCGGCATAAGCCGAATACCGCGGCGGCAGTTTCGGTTGTTCTTCCACTTGCGGGGGCTGCTCGGCCTTTGCCGGGCTGCGTTCGGCCGCCTGGGGAGCGGTCGCCGCGGGCTTGCCTGCTTCCTCCTTCTCCGCCGAGGCTGCGCGAGGAGCGGGCCTGGCTTCCCGCTGAGGCTGTTCGACCTTCGCCTGGCCGGATTCGGCAGCTTTGCCAGCCACCGCCGCTTCACGCTGCGGTTGGCCCTTGTCCGCCGCAGCTGCGCGAGGAACGGGCTTGACCGGTTCTGGCGCTTGGGTCGGGGCGGAGGGCGTGACTTTCTTTTCCGCCACGGCGGGCGCGGCCGGTCGCACCGGCGCCTCCTCGCGGGGCGGTTCGGCCAGCACGGGGGCCTGAACGGGCTTGACTGCGGACGAAGGCACTTCGATCGGCGCTTCGGCCTTCGCACTCGCTGCCCCCATTCCCAGCAGTGCCGGATCGACGCGCAATGGCGGCAAGTTCTCGGCCGCCAGCAAACTGCCGGACAAACCGAAAGTGAAAACCAGAGCAAGCCGCGCCGGAGCGTGCATTTGCGAATTCTTCTTTATTCGCCGTGGGCTTGCCGGGCAAGGCCGGGAAAGACGCTACGGCGGGAATGGTAGAATTGCGTAGTTTATCACCAAGCGCAGCCTTCGAAACCAGCGCAAAACCGGCCATGCAACGCCTCGAACTGGTCCATCAATGGCTGGCCGGACTGTTCCCGGGACGACCGCTCACGATCGCTCCGGCTTCCGCCGATGCCAGCTTCCGGCGCTACTTCCGCGTCAGCTTCGACGATGGCTCGAGCCGCATCGTCATGGACGCGCCGCCCGAGCACGAGGACTGCCGTCCCTTCGTCAAGGTCGCCGGCCTGCTGCACGGCGCCGGCGTGCACGCCCCGGAGATCCTGGCGCAGGACCTCGCGCGCGGCCTCCTGCTGCTGAGCGACCTGGGCAGCACCGCCTACATCGATGCGCTGAACGACGGGAATGCCGATGCGCTGTTCCGCGATGCCCTCGACGCCCTCGTCAAGTGGCAGCTGGCCAGCCGGCCCGACGCGCTGCCGCCCTACGACGAGGCGCTGCTGCGACGCGAACTCGGTCTCTTCCCCGAGTGGTACGTCGCGCGGCATCTCGGCACCCCGCTCGCCACGGAACAGCAAGCGGCGCTGGAGGGCGTGCAGGCGACGCTGCTGCGCAACCTCCTCGCCCAGCCCTGCGTCTTCGTGCACCGCGACTACATGCCGCGCAACCTGATGGTGTGCGAGGACAATCCCGGTGTCCTCGATTTCCAGGATGCCGTATACGGTCCGATCAGCTACGACGTGATCTCGCTTTTCCGCGACGCCTTCCTCGGCTGGGAGGAGGAGCGCATCATCGACTGGTCGGTGCGCTACTGGGAGAAGGCGCGGCGCGCCGGCCTGCCGGTCGAGGGCGACTTCGGCGACTTCTACCGCAACCTGGAGTGGATGGGCCTGCAACGCCATCTCAAGGTGCTCGGCATCTTCGCCCGGCTCAACTACCGCGACGGCAAACCGAAGTACCTGGCGGACACGCCACGCTTCGTCGGCTACGTGCGCCACGTCGCCACCCGCTATGCGCCACTGGCGCCGCTGGCGCGCCTTCTCGACGAGCTCGAACTGCGCGCGCCGCAGGTGGGCTACACCTTCTGATGCGCGCGATGATCCTCGCCGCCGGCCGCGGCGAGCGCATGCGGCCGCTCAGCGACGCGACGCCGAAGCCGCTGCTCCTCGCCGGCGGCAGGCCGCTCATCGTCCGGCACATCGAGGCGCTGGTGCGCGCCGGCATCCGCGACATCGTCATCAACCACGCCCACCTCGGCCACCTGATCGAGCAGGCGCTGGGCGACGGCACCCGCTTCGGCGCGCGCATCCGCTACTCGCCGGAAGGCGAGGCGCTGGAGACCGCCGGCGGCATCGCCAACGCCCTGCCGCTGCTCGGCGACGCGCCGTTCGCCGTCATCAACGGCGACATCGCCTGCGACTTCGACTATGCGCGGCTGCTCGTGACCGGCGACACGATGCGCACGCGCATGCTGCAGGCCCATCTGGTGCTGGTGCCCAATCCGCCGCATCATGCGCAGGGCGACTTCGCCCTGCGCGACGGCAAGGTGTCCGCCGAGGGCGGGCCGAGGCTCACCTTCTCCGGCATCGGCGCCTACGATCCGGCGCTCTTCGCCGGCATCGTCCGCGGCGCCAAGGCCCGGCTCGCCCCGCTGCTGGTCGCAGCCATGGAGACGGGCGCCGTCAGCGGCGAGCTGCACGCGGACCGCTGGATGGACGTCGGCACGCCCGAGCGGCTGGCCGAACTCGACCGGCAGCTCTCCGGTCTATAATCGATCCGCGCCAACCAATTATCCTGCCGTGGACATCCAAGCCTTCGTCGACCGCCGCACGCGCCTGCTCAAGACCATGGGCCGCGGCATCGCGGTGATCCCCACCTCGCCCGAGCGCGTGCGCAACCGCGACTCGCACTATCCCTACCGCCACGACAGCTACTTCTACTACCTCTCCGGCTTTGCCGAGCCGGAGGCCTGCGTCGTGCTGGTCGCCGGCGACGCGCCGCGCGCGCTGCTTTTCTGCCGCGACAAGGATCCCGACAAGGAAGTCTGGGACGGTTTTCGCCATGGGCCGCAAGCCGCGCGCGAGGCCTTCCGCTTCGACGACGCCTACCCCATCGGCAGCCTCGACGACAAACTCGCCGAACTGCTCGCCGGCCAGCCCGCGCTGCACTACTCGATGGGCCACGACGCCGGCTGGGACGACCGCGTCGTCGCCGCGCTGAACCGCGTCCGCGCCAACGTGCGCGGCGGCGCCCACGCACCGGCGGAAATCCGCGACGTGCGCGTCGTGCTCGATGAGATGCGCCTGATCAAGGACGCGCGCGAGATCGCCGACATGCGGCGCGCCGCCGCCATCTCCGCCGCAGCGCACCGCCGCGCCATGCGCGCCTGCGCGCCCGGCCGCTTCGAGTACGAGATCGAGGCAGAACTGATGCACGAGTTCCGCCGCAGCGGCGCCCAGGCGCCGGCCTATTCGCCGATCGTCGCCGGCGGCGCCAACGCCTGCATCCTGCACTACGTCGGCAATAGTCAGTCGCTGCGGGACGGCGACCTGCTGCTGATCGACGCCGGCTGCGAGGTCGACTCCTACGCCGCCGACATCACCCGCACCTTCCCGGTCAATGGGAAATTTTCGCCGGCCCAGCGCGACGTCTACGAACTGGTGCTCGCCGCCCAGCGCGCGGCGATCGCCGGGATCGCACCGGGCAAGGCCTGGGACGCCGCGCACGAGGCGGCGGTGCGCGTGCTGGCGCAAGGCATGCTCGACCTGAAGCTCCTCGCCGGCAGCCTCGACGGCGTCCTCGAATCCGGCGCCTATCGCCGCTTCTACATGCACCGCACCGGGCACTGGCTCGGCATGGACGTGCACGACGCCGGCGAGTACAAGGTCGACGGCGCCTGGCGTGCCCTGCAGGCCGGCATGACGCTCACCGTCGAGCCGGGCTGCTACATCCGCGCCGCCGACGACGTGCCGCAGGCGCTGTGGAACATCGGCGTGCGTATCGAGGACAACGCCCTCGTCACCGCCGGCGGCTGCGAAATCCTCACCGCCGCCGCGCCGAAGGCCGTCGGCGAGATCGAAGCGCTGATGGCGCAGCGCGGCTGATGCTCCCCGTTGCCATCGTTGGAGGAGGACCGGTCGGGCTCTCGCTGGCCTTGATGCTGCATGGCGACGGCATCGGCTGCGCAGTGCTCGACGCGCGCCCCGCCGGCGCCGGCCACGACGACCGGCGCGTGCTCGCCCTCTCGCACGGCTCGCGCCAGATCCTCGAGCGCCTCGGCGTCTGGGGGACGATCGGCGCCACGCCGATCTCGACCATCCACGTCTCGCAGCAGGGCCGCTTCGGCAGGACGCTGATCCGCGCCGGTGAAGCCGGCGTGCCGGCGCTCGGCTACGTTGCCGAGGCCGGCAGCGTGGCTGCGGCGCTCGCGCATGCCTGCGCGGACGCCGGGGTGATGTTGCGGCACGAGACGCGCGTGGGCGGCAGCGAGATCGGCGTGGATCGCGTTCGGCTGCATTGCGTCTCGCCGCGGGGCAGCGAAGCGGTTCCGGCGCAACTGGTCGCCTGGGCGGAAGGCGCCGTCAGCGCGGAGCACGACATCGTCCGCCGCGACTACGGGCAGCAGGCCATCGTCGCCAGCGTGATGGCGCGCGAACCTGCGGCCGGCGTCGCCTACGAGCGGTTCACGGCGGACGGCCCCGTCGCCCTCTTGCCGCAGGGAAACCGACATGCCCTGGTGTGGACCGTGCCCGCGGCCGCTACCGCCGCATTGTCGGCGCTCGACGACAGCGCGTTTCTCGCGCGCCTCGGCGCACTCTTCTCGGGCAGGTTCGAATTCACTGCCGCAGGCGCACGCGCGGCCTTTCCGCTCGGCCTGCGCTATCGCGAAACACCGGTCGCCGAACGCGCCGTCTGGCTCGGCAACGCCGCACAGACCCTGCACCCGGTCGCCGGACAGGGTTTCAACCTCGCGCTGCGCGACGTCGCGCAGCTGGCCCGCCTGCTGGCGCGGCGCCCGACCGATTGCGGCAGCGCGGAACTGCTGGCGCGCCATGCTGCGGCGCGGCGACTCGACCGGCGCGGCGCCATCGGCGTCACCGACGGCCTGGTGAGGATTTTCGGGGTACGGAATGCGCTTGCGGAACATGCGCGCGGCGCCGGCCTGCTGGCGCTCGACCTCCTGCCAACGGCGCGCCGCTTTCTTGCGCAGCGCATGATTTTCGGCGCCCGCGGCTGGTAACGGCATCCGATAACATTTCGCGTTTGCCGCCTCACTTCTCTTGATGCCGGCGCACGGCGAATTGGGTTACAATTCGCGCCTTCCCCGGATCCAGTCCAGACAAGCAGACCGCCCGATGCAATTCGCCGGCTACACGCTACGCAACAACCTGTTCGTCGCGCCCATGGCCGGGGTCACCGACCGTCCCTTCCGCCAGCTGTGCAAGCAGATGGGTGCCGGACTGGCGGTCTCGGAGATGGTCACCTCGAATTCCCTGCTCTACGGCAGCGCCAAGACCAGGCGTCGCGCCAATCACGAGGGCGAGGTGCAGCCGGTCTCGGTGCAGATCGCCGGCGCCGACCCCGTCATGATGGCGCAGGCGGCCCGCTACAACGTCGACCAGGGCGCGCAGATCATCGACATCAACATGGGCTGCCCGGCGAAAAAGGTCTGCAACGTCATGGCCGGCTCCGCCCTCCTGCAGAACGAGCCGCTGGTCGCACGCATCCTCGACGCGGTCGTCGGTGCCGTCGCCGTCCCCGTCACCCTGAAGATCCGCACCGGCTGGGACAAGTCGCACAGAAATGCGCTGTCGATCCTGAAAATCGCCGAGCGCGCCGGCATCCGCGCGCTGGCCATCCACGGCCGCACGCGCGCCTGCGGCTACACCGGCGACGCAGAGTACGAGACCATCGCCGCGGTGAAGGCCGAAGCGCGCATTCCCATCATCGCCAACGGCGACATCGATTCGCCCGAGAAGGCGAAGCGGGTGCTGGAGGCCACCGGCGCCGACGCCGTCATGATCGGCCGCGCCGCCCAGGGCCGGCCATGGATCTTCCGCGAGATCGCGCATTTCCTCGCCACCGGCGAAAAACTGCCGGCCCCGCGCGTCGACGAAATCCACCAGGTGCTGCGCGGCCACCTCGCCGAGCTTTACGCCTTCTACGGCTTTGATGCCGGCGTGCGCGTCGCCCGCAAGCACATCTCCTGGTACACCAAGGGTCTGGCCGGCTCGGCCCAGTTCCGCCACGCCATGAATCAATTGCCGACGGTCGAAGCCCAGCTCGCCGCGGTCGACGCCTTCTTCCTCGGCCTCGCCGCACAGAACGATCGCCTTTTCTACGCCGAGGAGCTCGCAGCATGAGCCGCGCCAGCACTCCCAGCCGCAGCGAAATCGCCGAGTGCGTCCGGCGCTCGCTGGACCGCTACTTCAAGGACCTCGACGGCGAGAGGCCCTGCGCCATCTACGACATGGTCCTGCACAACATCGAGCGGCCGATGCTGGAGGTCGTCATGCGCGAGGCCGACGGCAACCAGACGGTGGCCGCGGAGATGCTCGGCATCAACCGCAACACCCTGCGGCGCAAGCTGGTCGAGCACAAGCTTTTATGACCGTCGCCGGCCGCCAGAAAACCGCGCGACGGCTTGCTGGCAACCGGCAACTTGGAACTGGCCACTGAAATGAAAATCACCCGAGCCCTCATCAGCGTCTCCGACAAGCGCGGCATCGTCGATTTCGCCCGCGCCCTCGCCGAGGTCGGCGTCGGCATCCTCTCCACCGGCGGCAGCGCCAAGCTGCTGCGCGAGTCCGGCGTGCCCGTCACCGAAGTCTCCGACTACACCGGCTTTCCGGAAATGCTCGACGGCCGCGTCAAGACCCTGCACCCGAAGGTGCACGGCGGCATCCTCGGCATCCGCGGCAACACCGAGCACGCCGCGACCATGCGGCAGCACGACATCCCGCCGATCGACCTGGTGGTGGTAAACCTCTACCCCTTCGCGCAGACGGTGGCGAAGCAGGACTGCACGCTGGCCGACGCCATCGAGAACATCGACATCGGCGGCCCAGCCATGGTGCGCGCGGCGGCCAAGAACCACGGCAACGAAGCCGGCGGCGTCGGCATCGTCACCGACCCCGCGGACTACGCGGCGGTGATCGAGGAGATGAAAGCCAACGGCGGCGCGCTCACTTACAAAACGCGCTTCGCACTGGCTAAGAAAGCGTTCACCCACACCGCGCGCTACGACGCGGCGATCGCCAACTGGCTGACCGCACTCGACGCCGACAACAAACCGGGCGCCTTCCCAGAGCGCCTGCAACTCGCCTTCGACAAGGTCGATACCATGCGCTACGGCGAGAACCCGCACCAGCAGGCAGCGTTCTACCGCGAGGCCTCTTCCGTGCCCGGCAGCTCAGTTGGCACCATTTCCAACTACGAACAACTGCAAGGCAAGGAGCTCTCCTACAACAACATCGCCGACGCCGACGCCGCTTGGGAATGCGTCAAGGCGTTTGACTCAGTCAACAACGTGGCGGCCTGCGTCATCGTCAAGCACGCCAACCCCTGCGGCGTCGCCATCGCCCCGACCGCACTGGGGGCCTACCAGAAGGCCTTCAAGACCGACCCGACCTCGGCCTTCGGCGGCATCATCGCCTTCAACCGCGCCATCGACAAGGCGACGGCGGAGGCCGTCTCCGGCCAGTTCGCCGAGGTGATCATCGCCCCGGAGATCAGCGCCGACGCGCGCGCCGTCTTCGCCGCCAAGCAGAACCTGCGCGTGCTGATCGTCCCCATGCCTCCAGGGGGTCGCGCCGAAACCGCCTTCGACTACAAGCGCGTCGGCGGCGGCCTGCTGGTGCAGACGGCCGACATGGCGCGCATCAATGAATCCGACATCAAGGTGGTGACGAAACGCGCGCCGACGGCGCAGGAAATGACCGATCTCCTCTTCGCCTGGCGCGTCGCCAAGTACGTCAAGTCGAACGCCATCGTCTACTGCAAGGACGGCATGACCATGGGCGTCGGCGCCGGCCAGATGAGCCGCGTCGACTCGGCCCGCATCGCCGCCATCAAGGCCGAGAACAACGGCCTGACGGTAGCCGGCTCGGTGGTCGCCTCCGACGCCTTCTTCCCCTTCCGCGACGGACTCGACGTGCTGGCGAAGGCCGGCGCCACGGCGGTGATCCAGCCCGGCGGCTCGGTGCGCGACGCGGAGGTGATCGCCGCCGCCGACGAGCAGAACGTCGCCATGGTGTTCACCGGCTTCCGCCACTTCCGCCACTGAGCCATGAAGCTCCTGGTCATCGGCTCCGGCGGCCGCGAGCATGCGCTGGCCTGGCGGCTGGCGCAGTCGCCGCGCATCCAGAAGGTCTATGTCGCCCCCGGCAACGCCGGCACGGCGCGCGAGAACGGCCTCGAGAACGTGCCGCTCACGTCGGTCGACGACCTCGTCGCCTTCGCCGAGCGCGAGCAGATATGCCTCACGGTGGTCGGTCCCGAGGCGCCGCTCGCCGCCGGCGTGGTCAACGCCTTCCGTGCAAACAGCCTGCCCATCTTCGGGCCGACGCGCGAGGCGGCGCAGCTGGAATCCTCCAAGGATTTCGCCAAGCGCTTCATGCAGCGCCACGGCATTCCCACTGCCGCCTTCGCCACCTTCGGCAACGCCGAGGAAGCGCACTCCTACGTCGACGCGCAGGGCGCGCCCATCGTCATCAAGGCCGACGGCCTCGCCGCCGGCAAGGGCGTGGTGGTCGCCATGGACTCCGCCGAGGCGCACGCCGCCATCGACCTGATGCTGGTCGACAACAAGATGGGCGACGCCGGCGCGCGCGTGGTGATCGAGGAATTCCTCGAGGGCGAAGAGGCCAGCTTCATCGTCATGTGCGACGGCACGCATGCGCTGCCGCTCGCCACCAGCCAGGACCACAAGCGCCTGAAGGATGGCGACGAGGGCCCCAACACCGGCGGCATGGGTGCCTATTCGCCGGCGCCGGTGGTCACGCCGGACATGCACGCCCGCGCCATGCGCGAGATCATCATGCCGACGCTGAACGGCATGGCGCAGGACGGCATTCCCTACACCGGCTTCCTCTACGCCGGCCTGATGATCGCCCCGGACGGCGGCGTCAGGACGCTGGAATTCAACTGCCGCATGGGCGACCCGGAGACGCAGCCGATCATGCTGCGCCTGAAGAGCGACCTGGTGGACCTGGTCGAAGCCGCCATCCATTGCCGCCTGAGGGACACCGAGGCGGAATGGGACCGCCGCGTCGCCCTCGGCGTGGTCATGGCGGCGGCCGGCTACCCGGAGTCGCCGCGCAAGGGCGATCCCATCCACGGTTTGCCGCCCCCCGGCGACGACTACCATGTCTTCCATGCCGGCACCGCGCTCGCCGGCAAGGATGTCGTCACCGCCGGCGGGCGCGTGCTCTGCGTCACCGCGCTGGGCGACAACGTCAGGGCGGCGCAGATACGCGCCTACGAGATCGCCGAGCAGATCGAGTTCGCCGGCATGCAGATGCGGCGCGACATCGGCCACCGCGCCATCCGCCGCTAGTCGCCATGGACGCCGCGCCGGTTCTGGCGTATTTCAGGGGGCTGCAGACGCGCATCGTCGACGCCCTCGCCGCCTTCGACGGCAAGCCCTTTCTAACCGATTCATGGGTGCGTCCGGACGGCGGAGGCGGCATCGCCCGCCTGATCGAGGAAGGCGACTTCTTCGAGCGCGGCGGCGTCAATTTCTCCCACGTCACCGGCAGCCGCCTGCCGCCCTCGGCTTCCGCCGCGCGGCCGGCCCTCGCCGGACGCGCCTGGGAGGCGATGGGCGTCTCGCTGGTGCTGCATCCGCGCAATCCCTACTGTCCGACGGCGCACATGAACGTGCGCTGCTTCATCGCGCGCAAGGACGGCGAGGAGGCCCACGAAGCGAATGCGGAGCCGGTCTGGTGGTTCGGCGGCGGCATGGACCTGACGCCCTACTACGGCTTCGAGGAGGACGCGCGCCACTTCCACGCCGCCTGCAAGCGGGCGCTGGCGCCCTTCGGTCCGGATGTCCATGCCCGCTACAAGCAATGGTGCGACGAGTACTTCTTCCTCAAGCACCGCAACGAGCCGCGCGGCGTCGGCGGCGTCTTTTACGACGATCTCAGCGAAGGCGGCTTCGACAGGTGCTTCAGCCTGACGCAGGCGGTCGGCGATGCATTCCTGAATGCCTACCTGCCCATCGCGGAGCGCCGCCGCGCCCTGCCCTACGGCGAGCGCGAACGCGACTTCCAGGCCTACCGGCGCGGCCGCTACGTCGAGTTCAACCTGGTGTGGGACCGCGGCACGCTGTTCGGCCTGCAGTCGGGCGGGCGCACCGAATCGATCCTGATGTCGCTGCCGCCGGTGGTGAAGTGGCGCTACGACTGGAAGCCCGAGTCGGGCAGTGCCGAAGAGAAGCTCTACATCGATTTCCTCAGGCCGCGGGACTGGGCCTGATCACGCCTGGCGGCACAATGCCGCCGCACTCCGGTAAGCCTGGTTGGATTCCTCGCTGCGGCCCAGCTGGGCAAACAGCGTGGCCAGTTCGACATGGGCATCCTGGCTGGGCTGGATCGCCAGCGAGGCCTCGAAATAACTCTGCGCCTTGCCCCACAGCTGCTGTTCACGGCACAGCCTCCCCAGGGCCAGCAGCAGGCGCGCATCCTGCGGGTGCTTCTCCAGCCATTTCTCCGCCCGGGCGATGCGCCCCAGCGTGTCGCCGCCGCGGCACTCGGCATACAGTCCGGCGAGCTCGGAATTCCACTCGCCCTCGATGTGCTGCTCGATGATGCGCTGCGCAGCTGCGCCGTCGCCGGCGGCAATCAGCGCACGCGCGGCCGCCGTCGCAAGGCGAGATGCGCGCCGTTCCTCGGCGGGCACGGCCTCCCAGTAGGCGACCAGCCCGCGGGCATCCCCCTCGCGGCCGCGCAGGTTCTCCAGATGGGCGCGCTGCTTGAGCGGGGCCGCGGCTTCGTGGGTCAGGGCGCGGTGCTTCTCGAGCTGGCGCGCCACCTTCAGGACGTCGTCCCAGCGGCCCAGGCCGCGGTGCACGCGCAGGGCCAGGCGCAGCGCGGCGATGTGGCGCCCGCCGCCTGCCTGCAGGGCATCCAGCGCCGCCCGCGCGGCATCGAAGCGGCGCGCATCCAGGTGCAGCTCGGCCTCGGTCATCAGCCGGGCGGCATGCGCCTCGGCGTCATGCTCGGCTGCGCGCTCGAGCCATTCCACCTCGCGTTCCGTGTCGCGCAGGAAATGGGCGGCGCGCGCCGCCACCAGCGCCGAAAGCGCCGGCGCTTCTCCGGCGGCGTGCGACAGGGCGGCGTTCTTCAGGGCGTGGCCGTAGCGGCCCTCGAAAAGCTGCTGCACCGCCTCGCGCAGCGCCCGGGCCGCCTTATCCTTCCGCTTGCGCTCGCGGAAGGCGCGCACCGCCTGGGGCAGTCGCAACGTGTGCGACACCAGGCGCAACAGCAGGTGGCCGAACAGGAATCCGCCGACGCCGAGCACGAGGAAGAGATTCAGCGACAGCTCGACGCGCCAGGGAGACAAAACGATGAGGACGTAGCCCTCGTTGTAGCCGAAAGCCATCGACACGCCGACGGCGAGGGCGAACAGCGCCAGCAGCCAGAGCAGGATGCGCATCAGTTGCCTTCCGGAGCCGCGCCCTTGCGGCTGGCGGGGAGCGGGAAATCCTTCTCGCGGGCAACCTTGAAGTTGCGCAGCGTCGTCAGGCTCTCCGCCAACGAGGGGAGTTCGCGTCCGACATCCGCCGTGCCAAGCTGCCGCAGCGTGGCCAGCGCGGCCTGCACCGGACGCGAGCGGGTGTCGAAGTATTGCTCGACCCAGGCCTGCGACTGCTGGATATCCTGGCGGAACGACTTGCCGTCGCGCTGCAGGAGCGCCAGCCGGGCGTTCACCAGCCGCAACTTGAGATTTTCGCGCAGGAAAAAAGCGTGCGTCGGGGACAGCAGGGCCGGGTTCGGCCGGTCCAGCCGCTCGACGCGAATCAGGCTCTTCAGCTCGCGCCAGATTTCGCCGAGCAGCGCCTCCCAATAGCCGGCCGGGGCAACGGCGGGAACGAACGTCCCCTGCGTCGCCTCGACGCGCGGCCTGGTCTCGAAGGCCAGCGGCATGCCGTCCACGGCGCGGATCACGCCCTCGATGCGCAGGGCGATGCCCGGCACGTCGGCCAGCGGCAGCGCTTTCAGCCGCTCGATGTCCTGGGCGATCACCTTGCGCAGGGGCAGAAAGTGGCTGCGACCCGTCGCACGCAGGCGCGCATCCGCGCCCTGCAGCGCGATCAGCGCCGCCTCCACGTTGCCGGCCAGCTGCAGCTGCTGCGCGGCGGTATTCAGCGCCTGCTCGACCTCGGCCAGCAGCCGCTCGTCACGGCTGCGGGTGAGTTCCTGCACCATGGCGTCGAGCGCCGCTTGCTGGCTCTGCGATTCGGCGAGCTTCGCCTCCAGCGCCCCCGCCTTGGCCTGCAGGGCGGCCAGCGCCTCCTTGTTCAGCCGGGCGACGCCGCGCGCCTCGCCCGCCGCCGCATCGCCCGCCGCCAGCCGGCGCGCCACTTCCTGCTGCAGGTCGTCGATGCGGCCGCGCGTCTCGACCCATTGCCAGGCCAGCAGCGCGAGCGCCAACGCCGCCACGATCAGGGCGGGCTGCTTCATGGCCGCCAGTGCGCGCTGCCAGCGTCCGGCCCGCGCGGCGGGTGTCAGGGCGTCCTGTTCCATCATCGGTCCCTTTGGTCTGTGTCGTTCGCGCTGAAAAACGCCTCCAGCCCCTCGATGAGGCCGGCATCTCCCGGGGCCGTGACGACCACCTTCGCGAAACCCAGGCGGCGCGCCTCCTCGGCGATGCGCCGGTGGGCGACGAACAGCGGCACTGCCCGCAACGCCGGTGCCGCCGCGCCGCCGGCCATCGCCACGAGGTTGCGCAAGCCCTCGCTGCTCGTCACCGTCACCGCATCGACGGCGCCCCGCGCCAGCAGCGCGCGCAATGGCGCAGCATCGCTGTCCGGGCGGACGCGCCGGTAGCAGGGAATGCGCGTCACCCGCGCGCCGCGCGCCTCCAGCGTCTCGCCGAGCAGTTCGCGCCCGCTCTCGCCGCGGAAGATCGCCACGTGCCTGCCGCGGATCGCCTCCGCTGCGAATTCCGGCCGTTCCAGCAGGGCCTCGCTGTCGGTGCCTCCCCCTTCAGGCGTGACGATGCGGGTCACGCCGAAGCGGGCAATCGCCCGCGCGCTCGTCTCGCCCATCGCCGCGGCAACCACCCGCTCGGGCCAGGCGCGCCGCGCCGTGATGGCCGCAAGGGCCTTCTCGGCGGCGTTCGGGCTGACGAAGACGGCGACATCATAGCCCTCGACCTCGCACGCCGCAGCCTGCAGGGGCCGCGGATCTTCGGCATCGAGGATCGCCAGCACCGGGAAGCGAATGGCGGCGGCGCCGCGCGATTCGATCTCGCGCGCCAGCTTGCCGGCCTGCTCCGCCGGGCGCGTCACGACGATGGTTTTTCCGGCCAGCGCGGTCATGCGCCCAGCGCGGCGAGGATTTCCTCCGCACCACGCGCCCGCAGTTCGTCGGCGAGAGACTGGCCGAGCGCCTCCGCCTCGGCCGGATCGCCGCGCAGTTCCGCGCTGGCCATGCGGCTGCCGTCGGGCGCCGCCACGAAGCCGCGCAGGCGCAGGCGCCCGTTCTCGATTTCCCCGAAGGCGCCCAGCGGCACCTCGCAACTGCCCGCCAGCGCCCGCGAGACGGCGCGCTCGGCGCGCACGCAGGCGGATGTGGCGGGGTCGGCGAGCGGCGCCATCCAGGCCGCCACTTCCGGCCGGTCCGCCAGCGCCTCGATGCCGAGCGCGCCCTGCCCCGCCGCCGGCAGCGACAGCTCGGCCGGCAGCACGGCGCGGATGCGCGCAGCCAGGCCGAGGCGGGTCAGGCCCGCCGCCGCCAGGATGATGGCGTCGTATTGCCCCTCGTCGAGCTTGCGCAGGCGCGTGTCCAGATTGCCGCGCAGGCCGGTAACCGAGAGATAGGGAAAACGCGCACGCAGCTGTGCCTCGCGGCGCAGGCTGGAGGTGCCGACCACGCCGCCGGGCGGGATGTCCTCGATCGAGGCGTACTTGTTCGAGACGATGGCGTCGAGCGGATTCTCCCGCGCCGAAATCGCCACCAGCGCGAACTCCGGCTCCATCAGCATCGGCACGTCCTTCATGGAGTGCACGGCGATGTCGGCGCTGCCGTCGAGCAGGGCCGTCTCCAGCTCCTTGACGAAGAGTCCCTTGCCGCCGACCTTGGCCAGCGGCCGGTCGAGAATCTGGTCGCCGCGCGTCGTCATGCCGAGCAGGTCGACCGGGCAGCGCGGATATAATGCCCTCAGGCGGTCGCGCACGTGCTCCGCCTGCCACAGCGCAAGGCGGGATTCGCGCGTGGCGATGACGATGCGCTCGGGTTGCGGTGGATTCACGATGCGGGACTCTCGGAGGCGGAAGGTTGTGCTTGCACGCGGTTGGCGCACTGTGCTGCTGATTTTATCATGGCTGCCCCTGGCCGCCGGCGCGGCGGCGCCGCGTCTCGCTCCGGCGCAGGACCTCGCCGCCGACGCCGATGCCATGCGCGCGCGCGGCACGGTCATGCTGGTGCTCTACAGCCGCCACGGCTGCCCCTGGTGCGAGCGCGCCCGCAAGGAGGTGCTGCTGCCCCTGCAGAGCGCGCCGGAATCGGAAAAGCGGGTCGTGCTGCGCGAAATCGCCATCGACGAAGATGCCCCGCTGACGGACTTCGCCGGCCGGCGCACCACCCACCGCCGCTTCGCCGCCGGCGAGGGCGCCCGCCTCACGCCGACCCTGATCCTCTACGGGCCGGACGGCCGGCGCCTGGCCGAGCCGCTCGTCGGCTACCTGACGGCCGATTTCTATGCCGAGTACGTCAACCGCACCATCGAGGAAGGCCTGGCGCGGCTGCAAGCGCCGTCCCGCCGGGACTGACTTTTCACTTCGCCTCGCCGAGCTTGAAGAAGATGCGCATCTTGCCGAGCAGGCTCGCCTGCTGGCGCTGGCGCTCGCGGGCCCGGGCCTCGGCGCCGAGCGCCTCCTCGGCGCTGGCCAGCTGCATGTTGCGTTCGGCGAGAATGGCGGCCATCTCGTCGGCAATGGCCGGCCGCGAGCGGAGGATGTCCTCGAAACCGGCCTTGTCGAGGCGGTAGCATTCGGCATCGGTCTTCGCCGTCACGGTGCTGCGGCGCGGCTCGCCGGTGAGCATGCCCATCTCGCCGAACACCTTGCCGGCCGGCAGCGTCGTCAACAGCCGGCGCTCGCCACCCTGCTCCAGCCACACCTCGGCCTCGCCGGCCACCAGAATGTAGAGCCAGTGCGCCTCCATGCCCTGCCGGGTGATGATGCCGCCGCGGGCGAACGGGGCGTAGACCAGCCGGTCGGCCAGCGCCTTCAGCTCCTCCTCGCTGAAGGAGGCGAAGATCTCGACGCCGCGCAGCGCCTTCAGCCGGCGGCCGAGCTCGCGCGCATGCACCGCCTCGCGGTGGGCCTCGTTCTCCTTGATCATGTGCACCGAGTACTCGGGCTCGGCGAGGCGCAGGCCGGCGCGCTGCAGGGCGGCCAGCACGTGGCTGCGCACCGCCGAGTCGGTCGGATCGTCCGCGCACGGGTCGGTCAGCCAGTAGCGCAGGGCGTAGCGGGCGTAGCTCGGGCCGAATTCCATCAGCACGCAGTTCGGCCGCGGCTCATGCGCCACGTCGGGAATCTCGGCGCTGCCGACGGCCTGCTCGACGGCCTCGATGACCTGCGCCGGCGGTGCGCCGTAATCGACGTTGAACCAGATCCAGCGCCGCCACGGCTGGATCGCCTGCTCCGGGCTCCAGATGACGGTGAACTTGCTCTTCATGAGCAGGCTGTTGGGCACGACGATGGTCTCGCCGTTGCGGGTCTCGATCGCCGTGTAGCGCCAGCGGATGTCGACGATGCGCCCGGTGACGTCGTCGACCCTGACCCAGTTGCCCAGTTCGACCGAACTGTCGAACTGCAGCGCCAGGCCGCCGAGGATGTTGCCCAGCGTCTCCTGCATCGAGAAGGCCACCACCGCGGTGATCACCGCCGAGGTGGCGACGATGCCGGACAGGTCGACGCCGCCCAGGCGCATGCGCACCATCGCGAAGACGATGTAGGCGAGGATGACGACGATGTCCTCGACGATGCGCGGCGGCAGCAGCCCGGCAGCCGGCAGGACGGCGCGGAACAGGCACAGACCGGCCAGGCGGATGAGCGCCAGGCCCATGAGGATGACGAAAATCTCATGCGTCACCTCGGCGCCGGTCTGCAGGCCGCGCGCGGCGAACAGCCCGGCCGCGAACTGGCCGGCCAGGCCGAGCACGAAGATGCCGAGGGTGTAGCCGACCGAGTGCCGGTCGGCCGGGCGCAAGGCCCACAGCAGGGCGCCGATCAGCACCACCGCCGAGACCGCATAGGGTGACTCCTCGCGCCAGAAGAAAATCCAGGCCGGTTCCAGCCATTCGTGCATCACGCTTTCCCCTCTCCCGCGAAGGCCGCCTTCACCGCCGGCCATTGCCGCCGCGAAACCGGCAGCTTCTCGTCGAGTCCGGCCAGCAGCACCGACCAGTGCGTCTCGCCGTCCTCGGCCGCGTCCTTCTCGAAGCCGGCGATCGCCTCGCGCGCCACCAGGCAGTTGCGGTGCACGCGGACGAAGCGCGCGACGAACTCCTCCTCGAGCCGAGTAAGGGACTCGTCGAGCAGGTACTCGCGCTCGCGGGTGCGCACCGTCACGTACTTCAGCTCCGCCTTGAGATAGAGGACATCGGCCAGCGGCACCAGCAGGATGCGCCCGCGCTCGGACACCGACAGGTGGCGGCGCGGCTCGGGCGAGAGGCGCGCCAGCGTCTCGCGCGCGACGGGAACGCCGCGGCGCGCCTTCTCCAGCGCCGCCGCCAGCCGCTGCGCCCGCACCGGCTTGAGCAGGTAGTCGACCGCGTTCAGCTCGAAGGCCTGCACGGCGTACTGGTCGTAGGCCGTGGTGAACACCACCGCCGGCATGCGCTCGGCGCCGGCCAGGTGGCGCGCCAGCTCGACGCCGTCCATCTGCGGCATGCGGATGTCCACCAGCGCCGCGTCGGCGGGCGTCTCCGCCAGCTTCTGCAGCGCCTCGACGCCGTTCGCCGCCTCGCCGACGACCACGTTGGGGAGCTCTCCCGCGATGTCCGCCAGCAATGCCTTCATGCGCACCCGCGCCAGTGCCTCGTCGTCCACGATGAAGACGCGCAGCGGCCCGCTCACGCCGTGCCTCCCCTGCGGTAGGGCAGCCGGATGGTGGCGCGGAACAGGCCCTCCTGCGCCTCGGTGTCCAGCCTGGCCTCGAGATCGTAGAACAGCATCAATCGCTCGCGAATGTTGTCCAGCGCCATGCGGTTGCCGGCGTGGTGGGCGTTCTCGCCATGATAGGGATTCGACAGCACGATGCGGATCTCCTCGCCGGCCCGCTCGGCACGGATCGTCACCGTCGCCGGCTCCGTGCAGGGCTCGATGCCATGATAGACCGCATTCTCCAGCAGCGGCTGCAGCATGAGCGGCGGCACTTGCGCATCCGCCGGGCAGCCCTCGATGTCCCACGACACGCGCAGCCGCTCGCCCAGGCGCAGGTGTTCCAGGTCGAGGTACTGGCGGCACAGGGCGATTTCCTCGCCCAGCGTGACCAGCTGCTTGTTCTCCGCCATCAGCACGCGGAACAGGTCCGACAGCTCCTCCAGCGCCTGCTCGGCGCGGCGCGGGTCGGAGCGGATCACGCCGAGCACGGCGTTCAGGCTGTTGAAGAGGAAGTGCGGCCGGATGCGCGCCGTCAGCGCCATCAGCCGCGCCTCGGTCAGCGCGGGCGAGAAGGCCCGATGGCGCAAATCGAAATACAGCAGCACGGCCGCCGCCGCGGCCGCGGCCCAAAGCGCGGCGCGCAGCGGTGACGGCGGCGGCACGCCGGGCGGCGTGAACAGGGCCATGAACAGGGCGGCCAGCGCCGCGCTGGCGAGCATCACCGCGGCCAGCGCCGCCGCGTAAGGCAGGCGGGCCAGCGGCCGGCCGGCGGCATACAGCAGCACCACGCTGGCAATCAGCGGCGGCTCCACCAGGGCGGCCAGTTCGACCAGCTCCTCCGGCAAGCGGGCCAGCGCCGTGTTGCGCGCCAGCGCCGCGAACAGGGCCAGCAGGTTCACCCCCAGCAGGCAGCGCAGCATGACGCCGAGATTGCCGAAGTCCGGCAGGCGTGTCGGTGCGGGGTTTTGCCGTATACTCATTCGCTGCTTTGGGTCGCGTTCGAAACGATTATGACAGAACACAGCAACGATTCCAGCGGCAAGGCCTGGTCCGGGCGCTTCAGCGAGCCGGTGGCCGAGCTGGTCAAGCGCTACACGGCTTCGGTGTCGTTCGACCGGCGCCTGGCCCTGCACGACATCCGCGGCTCGCTCGCCCACGCCCGCATGCTGGCGAAGCAGGGCATCATCGGCCAGAACGACCTCGCCGCCATCGAGCGCGGCATGGCCGCGGTCAGGCACGAAATCGAGACCGAGGAATTCGAGTGGTCGCTCGACGACGAGGACGTGCATCTCAACATCGAGAAGCGACTGACCGCCCTCGTCGGCGACGCCGGCAAGCGCCTGCACACCGGCCGCTCGCGCAACGACCAGGTGGCCACCGACATCCGCCTCTGGCTGCGCGAGGAGATCGACGGCCTCGACGGCCTGCTGCGCGCCTACCAGGCCGCCCTGCTCGACCTGGCCGAGCGCCATGCCGCGACGCCGATGCCGGGCTTCACCCACCTGCAGGTGGCGCAGCCGGTCACCTTCGGCCACCACCTGCTGGCCTATTTCGAGATGGCGGCGCGCGACCGCGAGCGCCTCGCCGACTGCCGCAAGCGGACCAACCGCCTGCCGCTCGGCGCCGCGGCCCTGGCCGGCACCTCCTACCCGATCGACCGCGAGTTCGTCGCGCGGGAACTCGGCTTCGACGGCGTCTGCGCCAACTCGCTCGACGCCGTCAGCGACCGCGATTTCGCCATCGAATTCACCGCCGCGGCGGCGCTGGTGATGACCCACATCTCGCGCTTCGCCGAGGAGCTGATCCTGTGGATGAGCCCGCGCGTCGGCTTCATCGACCTCGCCGACCGCTTCTGCACCGGCTCGTCGATCATGCCGCAGAAAAAGAATCCCGACGTGCCGGAGCTGGCGCGCGGCAAGAGCGGCCGCGTCTTCGGCCACTTGATGGGGCTGCTGACGCTGATGAAGGGCCAGCCGCTGGCCTACAACAAGGACAACCAGGAAGACAAGGAGCCGCTCTTCGACACCGTCGACACCGTGCGCGACACGCTGGCGATCTTCGCCGACCTGGTCACCGGCATCCGCGTCAAGCCGGAGGCGATGCGCGCCGCGCTCAGGCAGGGGTACGCCACCGCCACCGACCTCGCCGACTACCTGGTGAAAAAGGGTCTGCCTTTCCGCGACGCCCACGAGGCGGTGGCACTGGCCGTGCGTGCCGCAGACGAGAAGGGCTGCGAGCTGGCCGAACTCGGCCTCGACGCCCTGCGCCGCTTCTCGCCGCTGATCGGCGAGGACGCCCTCGCCGTGTTGAGCGTCGAAGGCTCGCTCGCCGCGCGCGCCCATGTCGGCGGCACCGCGCCGGAGCAGGTGCGCGCGGCGATCGCGAAGGCGCGGCAAAACCTGTAGGCCGGCCTTCAGACCGACTACGGCGATGTCGGGCTGAAGCCCGACCTGCACACCATGGACAAGATCGGCAAGTACCAGGTCATCAAGAAGCTCGGCGAGGGCGCCACCTCGGTGGTCTGGCTCGCCCACGACCCCTTCGCCGAGCGCGACGTCGCCATCAAGGTGGTGGCCAACAGCGTCTTCTCGGAGGGCGAGCGCGGCAAGCTGGCACGCAAGCTCTTCGTCACCGAGGCCTCG